>Ga0194052_1000106_pt1 | contig 58388 bp, 54 predicted proteins | sample SepL226m_MetaG_FD_160117 | JGI IMG/M metagenome (GOLD analysis project Ga0194052, IMG submission 160117) | Anoxic zone freshwater microbial communities from boreal shield lake in IISD Experimental Lakes Area, Ontario, Canada - Sep2016-L227-6m | ecosystem: Environmental > Aquatic > Freshwater >...
GTATAGAATACAGTAAAGATTGAGTAGATATTTTAAGGGAAAATCTAGAAAAAAACAAGATACAATGAAACATCATTCATTGAGATTTTTTTGACAAAGAATTCCTGGAAGCTAATAAAGAAAAATATGATATAACATATTCATTAGGATTCATAGAACATTTTTCTAATCCAAAAACCGCCATAGAAAATCATTTTAAGATCACAAAAAAATGAGGAATAGTAGTAATAGTAATACCTAATTTATATTATATAAATAGATATTTTACAGCAAAAAAAATATTAAAAATACATAATTTAAATACGATGAAATTAAATGTATTAAAAAATGAAGCTAAAAATTACGAAACATTAGAATTAAAATATTTCTGATGATTATTCAATATATGACAATTCAGCTACGAAAATATTATATGAGAAAATTTAAGATTTTTCTTTTTTATATTACAGAGGATTTTTATTGATCCTATCTTTATGGTATTATATAAACTATGAATAAATCTATCCAACAAGTATACATCACCATCTATAGTAATGATTTGCAGAAATAATGAAAACCAAAAAAATTACTAAAGAACTTGCAATACCAGCAATATATTTCATGCATATGGATTGTATTTTACAGGTTGTATTTTAGAGATTCATATCATATCAAAAAATAGAAATAGTCCATTTATTATAAAAATAAACAAATAATTAAAATAACCTATATTTTCTAATCGCTGCATAAAAAACATCATTGTATTTTGAAATAAAGAAGTATCTCATTTTACTTCAATAATTTTTGAATTAGAAAATATTAAGGGAATCAAATCATACATAATATTTTGATAATGATTCGGATATGGATGATATCACCATACATGAGCTATCGTCAAAAATATATATCATTTCTTTTTCGTTATTCTTTCTAATTCAGAAGCATAAAAGCGAGGATCATCTAAATGTTCAAATACTTGTGTAGATATAACAACATCAAATGATTGATTTCCATGTGGTATTTTTCATCAAGGATAGATTTGATAATTTTTATTAAATTCTGGGGACTGTCATATGTCCAATCACGAATAACTGACTCATTTTATTTTAGATAAAAAATATTTTTTATAAACCATATTTCAACAACCAAAATCCAGTACAGAATTTCATTCTTTTACATATTTATTTATACAATTTAGTATAAATTTTCTTATACTTATAAATGTAAGCATATATACATTTAAAGGTCATGGATTTGTCCTGCTTCAAAAGAGGCTTCTTATAGTAGAAAGTTTTAATAGTTTTTTTTTCATTTTTACTCCAATCATATTATATATATGTTTATATATGTAAAAATACTTTATTAACATAAATGACATTATTTATTTTTTTTCAACAAGAACCCAAGATGATTAGTATATCACAAAATAGTCAAAAGCAACTCTATAAGAGGGAAAAAGAAAAACAAATATCTCAATTTAGATGTGCTCAAATCAAAATTCAATTTATCCTTAATAAATCGAGAAAATCATGTTAATAAGCCAAATTGACGTAAAGAAGAATATGACTCAACAACAAATCAACTTTTATTCATTAATATTAGTAAATTTTTTTTATTATATGTAAATAAATGTCTAGGAATATCTCTTTCGGGTGCATACTGACGATATAAAAAAGCCGATAAAGAAGAAGAATTAGGAACAGTAATAATTAATTGACCATTATCCTTCAATAGGGATTTTAAGATACCGAGAGTTTCTTGAGGAGAATCTACGTGTTCAAAGACGTGTGTCATATAAATAAGATCAAATTTCAATATTCATCGATCTATTTCACTTATATTTGATCAATAAAATATGTTTCATTTTTTTTCCAATTTTCCAATTTCAAATCAAAATGATTTCCATCACTTATTTTGCATAATATCAATATTAATTCCTTCCCCACATCAAACATCTAGAAAAAATTTTCCATTTCATTCGGCATAATCACGTATATTAAATCATTTTTTTACAAAAAAGTCAGATATAAGATCTCGTACTTTCATTAGACTATCAACAATGCCTCTGGATTTTTTAGATGTTTTTTTATTTTCATAACTATAATAATTTTGTGGATAGAAATTAAATTGTTCTTCATGACTTGGCATTGGATTTATTTCTTCTAATCCACATTTAGTACATTTAACTATTGTATATTCTTTATTAGAGGTTTCATACCAATAATCTTTTCCAACAAGAAACTTTTTCATATCACCATTACAAATATAACATTTTTTTATTTCTAACATATGGATAGACAAAATAAAAATAAATAAATGATTAATTTACAGTTTAGAAGTAAAATTAATAATAGCTTAACATTTGTTTTAAATATGTATTCTTTTCTAATATTACCTTTGTTTTAGCTCATTTTATATTAAAAAGTAACCAGGAATCTATTCTATTTCTAATTTTATATGGTAATAAATTAAGTAATGATAGATATATTAATAGAAATATTATATATAAATTAAATCAATATATATCAAAAAATCTTTTTATATTTTTAAAATTAAATTTAAACCACTGTTCCGAATAATTTCATCCTGTCTCTTTACAATAATGTAAAGTTAAAGGTAATGGTATAATACCTAACAAAGGCTTATTTTTACACAAAATATATCTCAAAAAGAATAAATCACACAAAAATTCAACGCTAGTATCATATCTATATCATAGATTTCTATATACCATTGATGTATGTGCAAATACATAAGGATTTTTCTTTTTTCAATGTTCCATGATGGAGAGAAAACCCACTCTAGATTTTCAATAATACATTAATGTTCCGGTTCAACATCAAAGATAATATTTATGTTCTTTTAAAAAAGAAATTTGCCTACGTAATTTTTCAGAATGCCGTATATCATCATGATCTTGAATAGCTATATATTCTCACTTTGCCTTTTCCAAAAGATAATTTAATCATCAAAAAGATCATAATTTTTTTGATTCAGAAAATATATGTATTCTTTTATCTTTTTTCTGATAAGCATACAAAACCTCAAGTGTATTATCATTAGAGCAATCATCCCATATCAAAATTTCTTGATTTTGATAATCCTGATTAATAACAGAATCCAATGTTTTTGAGATAAAAGATTCTGCATTATATGTACAGATTAAAGTAGAAATCAAAGCATTTTCCATCTTTAAAAAAGATTTTAAATATAAAGTTTATATATAAACAAAACAATATTTCTATTTAAAAGAGATAATAAATATATCACAACATTTCTTATGTTTTTTTGATATTTTAGAGACTTTTTCAAATAATTTATTCATTTTATTCTATCTCCATATAAAAACCAATTAATTCATGCCCTAAAAAGATATTCTCAATAACTATTCTTATATCAAAAGAGAAGTAAATCATTTTGTATAATTTCCAAAATTCTTTCATTTCCAATAGCATTTTTCTTAAATCTCTCCGGAGATATAGTCTTCGTAATCTGTATTCAATGTCATATTGTATATATTCTACCAATATAATCCATAATAATACATTTTAATCAATGTTCATTGAAATATTTATGCATTTTACTAGATAATATCGTTTCAGTAATAACATCTTCAGGGAAACGGAAAGTAGTATTTTCTAAGAAATATATACTTTTACAAAGGATTCAAAATTCAAATTTTATTTTATTTTGCAAAAAATCATGATAAGTTATATAAATTTCCTTTTTTCATCATAATATATTTTTTGTTCAAATTAATTTGCCATATTGTGTTTTACAAAAATAAAATAACCAAACTATATTTTCATATTCTCATCTTTCTCTTAGTTCTTGCCGTTTTTTCAAACAAGTATATATACAATCATCAATCAATTCGTCATCACTATCAAGAAAAATAAGATAATCACTATTTTTACTCATATTATCTAATCATAAATTTCTAGCCTTACCCACACCACCATTTTCTTGATAAAAATATTTAATATTATCTTGGTATTTATCTAAATATTTTTGAATGAAAAATTCAGTTCAGTCCTTAGATCAATCATCCACAATTATCATCTCTCGTTCAAATGGAATATTTTGTTTTTGGTGTATGACAGACAATATTGCTTTTTCTAAAAGTTCCTTACGATTATAAGTTGGAGTAATAAAACTAACTAAAGGAAGGTTGTTTTTCATATTAATCCATAAATACTAAAATTTGCTCACTGATTTTGTGAATATCAAATTTATCAAATCATATTTTGCCCTTTTTGATACTATCCAAATGCCTATAGACCTCAAGAAAATTATTCTCATAATCAGATAAATCGACCAAAACGCCATTTGGTCAATAATAAGGATATTTCATACATTGATCAATACGTTTATTATAACTTCATAATATACATTCTTCAGCGCCCGTCTTGAAATTAGAGGTAATGATAAACAAATCACAAGCCATAGCTTCTATAAGAACATTAGGGAATCACTCTACTTTAGAAGCATAAAGGAATCCATCAGAAACATTGAGATATTTGAATACATTTTTTTGCAAACCCAAAAACAATATATTATCTTGTAATCAAAAATCACTAACCTGCTGTTCCAATATTTTTCTTTGATTTCAATCATTCAAAATAAGAAAGATTCGATTCTTATCGATAGTATCATACACTTTTTTCAAAGCAGATATAATTTTGGAATGATATTTAGATGGAATAAGCCTTCATGTCGTAATAAATACATTCTTTCATTTGAGTTTATATTTAAGATCCTCTGATATGTCTTCATTTTTTTTACGCTCAACAGTTATAAGATCTATAGGATTATAAATAACCTCTATTTTTTGTAAAGGTATATGTAGATATGCAGCCAAAACGTATTTATTCTCTTCACTATTTACTTTGATAGATTTAGCTTTAGGATAGAGTAATTTAATAAGAAGTTTATGAACGAATCATATAATTCATGTAAAAAAATATATACTAGTCTCAAATGCTATTTTAGCATGCTTATTTGCAAGAATATGAACGAAATTTGCTATTTCTAAAGAGCTCATTCATCCATTGAATGCTTCACGCTTCAATATTTTTTTTAATTTCCAAACATAATAAGGTATACACAAAAACATCAACAAATTACTCTTAATATTGGAAAGTGGAAGATGATGAACATGACTAGGTAAATCAAAAAAATTTATATTTTTGAGTGTAATTATTGTTATATCACAATCAGTATGAAGATGTTCGCTGATATTCGTAATAACTCTTTCGGCGCCTCATCATTCTAAAGAATTTATCAAAAAATAATATCTATTTTTCATCTAGTTTTTTTTCTAAATTTATAAAAAAAAGTTCTATTATGCTCAGATATTCCTTATACGCTTTAGATTTTTTATCTCAAAAGAAGTAGGTACTTCACTTATGTATCCATTCTCAATTTTTTATTTCTTCGTATGTATAATAGATATTTTTTAATGGTGGTCTCCCATCTAATATTACATCATAATTCAAAAGACCTGTTTTCATAGCATGATCAACACCAAAAAGCTTTCTATCAGCAAATTCTATATCATTTTTATTAAGATATTTATATATCAACCCATAATTAGCTCATCAACTATCCAAAACATACAACGGAAATAAGCTTTTTGCTAATCCAAAATCAAACTTTTTGGATAGTTTTTTACTAAAAAAGGAGAATCCAGGCCAAAGGAACCAAGTATTTGCGACGAATCATCTCCTGTATTTATCTACAAGATATCCATATAGTTTTTGTTTTTTGATAATAGGAAGTAGAGAAGTTTTTTTGACGGGAAAGATATCGTGATCCAAAAATCAAAAATATTTACAGGCACGTTTTTGTATAAAATTTTTTCGCGTATAATTCAATGCTAAAGCATGTGATTGACTACAAAATAAGGTATTCTTAGGTAATTTGACATACATAATTCAATATTTTACGCAAACATTTCTAATCTGATCAGCAATTTTAAGATCACTAGAATTATCGACAATAATATGCAAAAAATCATCAGTTATATTCTTTTTGCAGAGTTGTATTTGATAATCAATTACTTGAACATTATTAAAAGCTACAGTATATATTTCAAATTCTTGTGACTTCTTTTCATTTAAAATTTCAATAGGTTTCGTACGAAAAAATTTTCTTCTATAAAAATAGCTATAGACCATAAGAAATGGGTTATTGTTTTTTATTCAATCTCGAAATAACCTAAACATAGACAAAAAAGAATTATATAAATATTACAATAAATCCTTATATAATATAAAATATGTTTTTATATTATATTTCCAATCAAATTTTTCTTCAATAATTTTTTCATTAATTTTTGCTCGCTCCAGCTTTTTATTATACCAGTCTAATCATTGTTTATATCATATAATAATCTCTTCCAAAGTAGAATTCTGGAGTACTACTGCATTCTTATGATTTTCTAAAACATCCAAAGATCATTCATTGGGAGTAGCGACAATAAAGCAACCAAAATACATTGCCTGGAGAAGTGTAGTGGCTAATCATCATCATGGATTGGAGGTATGATAATGGATATCAAATTGTTTTTGATATGCTAATGCTTCTGTGAACGGTTTACCTCAAGTGAAATAAACACGCTTATCGATATCAAGCGCCTGTAATTTTTTAAAATCTTCTCCATCTCCTACGATTACAATTTGAAGTTTATTTTGAATGTTTTTATCTAAAGAATAATATGCAGTAATCATATTTTCGACATTTTTTCGTTTATATAATCTACCAATAAATCAAACAATATATTTATCAGGAAATTTTTCATGAAGATTTTCAACTTTTGGTAAAATATGTGGTATCTCCAATCATCTGTATACAACCTGCATATTTGGTCTTTTCAAAAATTTCATTTCAATAAAATGTTTACAAGCATTACTAATAGGGATTATAAAGTCAGCTCTTTTGAAAACCCACTTGCCGATAAGTCTATCATAAAAATATGCTATTTTATTTTTTCGTCATGCAGATACCTGTACATATTCACTTCCATGTTCTATATGTACTCGTTTGATCCTTCGACATCTAGCTAAGAATCATCACAAAAAAGTAGAAAGGAAAAATCTAGTATGTGTCTGAACAATATCAGCTTTTTCTTTTTTAATCATCTTCATGACTGTCCAGAATTCTTTTTTTCGAAATTTTGGCACAGGAAAATTTGGGATTATATCAAAGGAGGGAACAATAATAACCTTATACCCATCTCTTATATATGAATTTTCATGTTCCTGTCAGATAGAAGAAGTAACATTAATTACCTCTCAACCTTGCTGAACGAAATATTTAGAAAATTCTTCAGCTACTGTTTCCAGTCATCATTTATGCGGAGGAAAATAAGGAGTAAACTGAAGAACTTTCATTATAGTGATTTACAAATAAAATTTCGACCATCTCTGAGAGCATCATCTACTGTCCTAATAGCTTTCCATCATAAAACAGTATTCGCTTTAGTTGGATTAGCGAGACTTATAGATACATCACCAGATCTTCTAGCAACTATTTCATAAGAAATATTTTTTTGAGTAATAGTTTGGACTGTAGTAACCATTTCTAATACACTTGTTCACTGACCTGTTCATATATTGAAAATTTCAAAATTTGATAATCAATTTTTTTCATAAGCCACAAGATGTGAATCTGCGAGATCCATGACATGGATGTAATCTCTAATTCATGTACCATCAGGCGTTGAATAATCATTACCAAATACATTTACCTTAGACAATACTCATGAAGCTACCTTAAATATATACGGCAAAAGATTGTTTGGAATACCATTAGGATTTTCACCAAGCAATCAACTTGGATGAGCACCGATAGGATTGAAATATCTTAAACAAATAACTTGAAATCATTTATACATAGCCATATCTTTGAGAAGATATTCCATAACAAGCTTAGTTGTACCATATGGATTGGTGGTATTTAAACGGTCTGTTTCAACAAATGGAGGAGTACCTTCAGGATCATATACTGTTGCACTAGAAGAAAAAACTATTTTTTTGACATTATATTTGACCATACTTTCAAAAAGACATATCGATCAGAAAATATTATTATCGTAATAGTCAAAAGGAATTTCACAACTCTCCCCTACTGCCTTCTTAGCAGCAAAATGGATAACCCCATCTATCTGATGCTCGATAAATATTTTTTCCAATCATTCCTTATCTCTAATATCTAGTTGATAGAACGGTATTTTTTTATTGGTAAGTTTTTCAATATGTGATAATACAGATACATCAGTATTCGACAAATTATCTACAATAAGTATATCATATCCTGCATTAGCAAAAACAACCGCAGTATGCGATCATATATATCATAATCATCAGGTAATCAATATTGCCATATGAATTACATAACATTAAAACAATCCCACTTGTACAGGATTTTGTAATTTCTTTTTCAATTCATCCAAAGTTTTTTCAAAGGAATTGAAATGATATTGTTCTACTAATACTTTTTTATACTTAGGAAAGTCTAGTTCCAAAGCGAAATTTTTGAGATCGGTAGTTTCTATCTCCGTAATAGGTTTCAATTCAATCAATCCTCTACTCATATAGACTTCTTGTTTTCCATCAATCAATTTTTGCTTCACATCACCAGTTATTTCGTCGATATGAATATATATGTTGTCGATAGTCTGATATTTTTGAATCAAGTCAGACGCTTTTTTTGGTCAGATTCATGGTATTCATTTGATATTATCAGCACTATCACCTACCAAGGCTAAATAGTCCAAAATATAGATTGGATCGAATCCATATTCTTTGACAAACAGTTCTTCATTGGTTTTGATACCTTTCATAGAATCGATACAAAAGACATTTACATCGAGAAGTTGTTTTAAATCTTTATCTCATGAATAAATATCTATCATCATAGTTTTATCGGCCTTATATTTCATCGCCAGAGTATAAATAATATCATCAGCTTCATACGTAGGCACAATAAGACTAGGAATTCACAACTGATCTACGATATCTTTGGTAATAGGAATCTGATGTTTGAAATCATCATCCATTTTCTTGCGGTTAGCCTTATATTCTGGATATTCTTCATGCCTCAATGTCTTCACGGGAGAATCCCAAGTAATAACGAAATAATCTGGTTTTTCTTGGAAGATTTTCATCAACATACGAAAAAATCCATAGACGACATTTACATTATGCCCATCCTGGTCAGTCATAGGAGGAAACGCATAATACGCTCTATATAAGAAACTTGATCAATCGATAAGAAAGAATTTCATAGCAAAGGTAATCAATAAATGTTGATATATATAAATTTTTCGGTATAAAACACAAGTCAAGGAATCCATTCTTTTCGTCCTGGCCTCATTCCGGCGATATGAAATTGGTGCCGGAATCTACGACTCTATTACTAAGTCTCTAATATGGATTCCGGTTGCAACACTTAACACCGGAATGAGGTACTCGTGTAAATGGATTCCGATATAAACAATTTAATCACTTATAAATTATGAAAACTATCAGCACTCCAGAACAAATGCTAGAATTCTGAATAGCTCTCGCAAAAGAGCATAAGATTTTATTGTTACATGGAGAATTATGAGCAGGAAAAACACTACTGACTAAATGATTTGCAAAATGACTTTGATTGAATGAACATCACGTCCAGAGCCCTACCTACGCATACTTAAATGTCTACGACTGAAAACTTCTTCATATCGATATGTATAGAATCAAAGAATTCAATGAGCTCGTAGAAAAATGAATCATCGATCAAATAAATGAATTTGAATATATCGTCATCGAACGACCGAAATTCATCGACCAACTCCCCTTCAAAAATTCGACTCAAATCACAATAAAAAAAATTTCTGAAAGCGAAAGAAATATTGAAGTAGCATAGCTATTCACCCGGGTGCGACGACAAAAAAATCAGCTTAGTAACTAAGCTGACTAGTTTTTGCACCCGGGTGAATACGTAATTACTCTAACGTAATCTTATATTCTTCTAATGCTCTCTTAAACTGACTAATATGATAGTTAGATAAATTCTGTTTACATGTATTATCATCATCTCTAAGTAACTTCAAGACAACCAAGAAGCTATCAAACTTTTTGGTAATTTCTGTAATCTCAGTCGAAGTGATACCATAATTATGTTTGATTTTATCAAGGACAAACAAAGTAAATGCATTCACAAGCGTCTTAACTTGTGATTTTTTAAACAATGGCATCTGAATAACAAATTTAACATTTCTTACTTTAAGTTCTATAGGAGTATAACTCAAGGCTTGTTTACAGACATTAAATTTTTCCACTTCAGCTTTGAGGACAACTGCCAATGTGGCTAAACTTCAGCTTAAAACTGCTTCACTAGCTATAGGAGCAATATATACATTCGAGATAACTTGTCATAGACTAGTTCGCATAAAATTACCAGTCACTGCTCTACTATTTCACGCTCTATCAAAAATATCTAAGGTAAATGAGTATAATTGATCTCTTGTCACTCCACTGAAGCTAAGTTGTTGTGCAGTTAAATAGTCAGCACTCGCACCAGTGATAATAGCCATTCATGTTTTTTGATACGTAAACGCATATTTTACTGCTTCAGATGCAGAGAAGTTCAAACGTACTCATTCAGTAGCTTCAGTGAATACAAATCATGTTACGACTGGTTTAGTCTTATCCAAAGTAAGTGATGAAACATAGGTAACGGTACCAGTATTTCCTGCAGCATCAGCAAAAGAAATAACTGGAGTTAATAGTCATTCTGTATATAATGAGGTAAGATTTCGTACATAGGTATAAGATAATCATGAAACAGTTGAACTTGTAGCGACTTTACCAGATCACAAAGTAACTTGTAGTCAGGTAAGTAATTCACTTGCTGTGAAGTTCAAGGTAACTACACCACTCACATTGACGAATCAGGTAGAAAATCATGGAGCAGTTAATGTAATTCATGTTAGTGTAGGAATTTGATTATCTATGGTAAATGGTGATGTTTCTTGAATGGTAGTTTGATCAGCAGTAATCAATCTCACCCTATATCAGGTAAAGAAACGTGAATATGCTCAGGTAGCAATTCCTGTATAGAGATAATATTGTTGTCCACTCGTTCCTGTTCAAAAGATATGATAAAATCCTGATTGTTGGAAACTATATAAACGACTAGAATCTAAACTATATGATGTAGTTAATGAAACTAAAGGAGAAAGATTAATTCGTTGGTTATTATGATCTCGCAATTGAAGTGACAATCCAGAAAGACAATCCGCTCATGAATATATCCAAGCAATAGGAAATATATTTCTGACTATTGATCACGAAATTGATGTCGAAAAAGCGATATCTCCAGATTCACATATTCAATTTCATCACACAATATTTCATGTTTGATTATTTCATGTCAATAATGTATCATCTCCAGTTCCTGGTCCCTCAGTACAAATTACCGTTCCTCCTGTTCGATATCCTCACGTCAAATAACCTCACGTCACATATCATCCTGTTAATTCTTGTCAAGTAAGTTCACATCCTGTCTGAGATTTTTCTTCTACTCGTGTTTGTCCCGTCAATACATTAAATTCATCCAAAGTTCCTCCTGTTCGATATCCTGATAGATCAACACAGTTAATGAGAGTTCATCCTGTTAATTCTTGTCCCGTAAGATATGTTCATGTCTGATATTCTCACGTATAATATTGTCCTGTAAGTATACATCCCGTTTGCAATTGTGCAAATGTTGAAGTATACGAATATTCTACAACAGAAAGTCATAGTACTAATAAGAAAAGTTTCGCAACTGCATACCCACCAAATAACCCGAACAGATATTTTCTGTGATGACGTTTGAGGTGAGAATGGACATGATGAAGAATGTGTTTCATGGGTATATATACAGAATAAATGAATCGGTTTTTTAACCTTTAGACAATTATACTCCAAAAGAGTAAATTTGTCAAATTTTATAAGGACTTTTTTACCAGATATCCAAATTTGATGAATCAAATTTTATAAGGACTTTTTTACCAGATATCCAAATTTGATGAATCAAATTTTAGAAGGACTTTTTCACTACTTAAGAAAATTCACCCATCATTCACTCAAAACCACGAAATGTACTTTTGAAGGATGATGTGCAAATTTAGGGAGACATTTTCTACCATATCACAACATTACAAAAAGGTCGATTGTGATATCGCTTAATAAGCAGCCAATCAAATGAATATCGATTTTCAATAAATATGAAGGACACAATCGACGAGGGGTTTTTTGGTCTTGTCCTTTGCGAAGTCAAAGGGTTCTTGTTTGACCTGGTAGCAAAAAAGAAACGCCCAGACGGCGAGGCGATAGATAATATATTATTATTTTATTTAAGAAATTTTTTTACTAAATAGAAAGATCACAATAATATATAAGTCATAAAAAAAAAGTCCAAGACTAGCAGTCAAGGACCTAAAACATATATAATTACTACGTCGATTACAACATAGATAATAAAGTTCTCAATTTAGTCAAAACAGTCATATCACCAGTATCCAAAGCATCTCATGACAATGTATCAGATGAAGACACTGCTTGTGGAGTAAACTCAAAACTATCTACAAGTAATTTAGCCAATTCAGCCCTAGAAAGCTTTTGTTGATCGGCAGCAGCTTCATCATATATAAAAGTAATATTCAATGCTTTACTCAATATCTGATATGCTTCATGCTTAGTGATAAAGCTATTAGGCTCAAAATACAAAGAGCCTCTTTTACTCGTGACAATATAATCAATAAGTCCACGGTCTTCAGCATAAGTTACCTGAGGAAGATATGAAGCACTTGCATCTATATCAGCAAATTGGGAAGTAGGAGAAATACCAGGCAAAGACTGACCCTTAGCAGCCAAAAGTGCATTAACAAATACGACAGTAAAATCATAATGACGAAGATAATTGTCAGGATAAAACTTTGGAGTCTGGGTATTGAGAATACCTAAACTTGCCAAAATATTTATCTCAGCAGCAAAGGGATGATCAGCAATATCACTAAATATATCACCTACAACTACAGAAGCATCATCACTAGTATCCAACACAGGCAAATCAAACATACGAACAAGATAATATGCTCATTCAGATCTTATAAGTTTATCATAAGGATTACCATCGATATCAATTTTTTGAATACCATCGATAGTATACATAATCTGTTGAAGTCTTCACTTAGTCATCATTACATCATCGATATCACCTCATATAATATCTTTGAGAACCAATGACTTACCAGTAGTTTTTTTATAGAGTTTAACAAATAAAGAAGCAAAATCATCTCTACGGAAATAGTTTTGCGGATAAAATTTCTGAGTCGAAGTTAAAACACCAAACGCAGCCAATCTTGCAATATAGCTTTCATAAGGATCATTTTTTATATCAACAAAAAAATCCTGACGAGAAATCGTGGGTTTAACTCAAATTCCTTGACTGACATCAAGTGTACGAACAGCTGTTGATCCATGAAAAGAATCAGTAGGGCTGGTAGTACCATCGATTAGTGAACGAACCTCTGAAGCAACTCAAGAAAATCTCTCCTTAAGTCTTGTTCGAAGTTCTCAAAGATCTTGTTTAGGTTGATTGGACAATGTTGACACAACAGGACTAACTGTAGTAAAAGAAACAGTTCCTGGGGTGGTACTTGCCAAAGTAGGTAATGTACTTACGGCTGCCAAAACTCCAAGGGCTACAGTTGTAAACATCTTTGTTTTTGTTTTTGATGCTACACTCATCAGGGGATACAAAGAGTAAATTTAACGAACGTATTATACTCACAAAATCTAATTTGTCAATACAATATAAAACCAAGTTACAAATTTTTTTATGGAGTTCAAATTATAAGCCCAATGTATTGCAATACGTATCCAAATAGTTATTCGTTTTATCGTTTATTCATTTTATCATTTAGTCGTTTTTTATGAAGTATACTATAGAACCTATCGGATGAATTGACGTAATTTTCGCACCTATGGAAGACGCATACTCAGTTACCATAGAGATTATGTGCAAAGCAGGAAGTATCTACGAAAATAGAGAAAATAACGGAATCAGTCACTTCCTCGAACACCTCTTCTTCAAAGGAGGAAAAAAATACCCTACACCAAAAGCTGTTGCTGAAGTAGTAGACAAGTTTTGAGGAGAATTCAATGCGTATACTTGAGACGAATATGCGGGATACTATGTAAAATGTGCTCCTGAATTTATCGATAAAGCAATCGACGTCCTCGCAGATATGATGAATCACGCAAAATTCAATACCGAAGAGCTCGAAAGAGAAAAATGAGTGGTTATCCAAGAACTGAAGATGTATGAAGACAATCCCATGGCTATGGCTATGCAAAAACGACAAAGCTACTATCTCGGAGACAATAGTTTCTGACGACCTATCGTCGGTACAGAAGCAAACATCAATGCATTTACGCAACAAATGCTGTTTGATCATAAAGCAGATCTCTATACCAAAGATAACCTTATTATCGTGATCGCAGGTAAAATAAAAGATAAACAAGCAGTCATAGAACAGTTAACCAAGGAATTTAGTAACATTCCAGCAAACAAAAAAGTAACGAAACCAACATTTGTACAGACATTACCTAGAGAACATACAGCATTTCATGAACAAAAAAACGAACAAGCTCATCTAGTAATTTCAGCGCCAGGATTTGATGGTAACGACGACACAAGATATGCAGCAAATGTGTTGGGAACTATCCTCTGAGGGAATATGTCATCAAGACTTTTCCAAAATATCAGAGAAAAACAAGGACTTTGCTACTATATAAAAGGAAGTCATATGAGCCAGGAAGATTTCTGAGTATTTTTGATCAGGGCAGGAATCGACAAAAAGAGATTCGACTTCGGTGTAGAAAAAATATTTGAAGAAATACAATATATCGCTGAATGAAACATCACGCAAGAAGAATTCGACAACGCTATCGGATACAACGAAGGACAGATCCAAATGGGAATAGAATCTTCAGATGAAATGGCAAGTTTTGTCGGGAATCAATATCTAATATATAAAAAAATTGAAAGTTTAGAAGAAATTCTCAAGAAATATAAACGCCTCACCCTCAAAGACGTACAAGCAGTAGCAAAGAAATTAAGCAAAGAAAACCTCTATCTCTTCTATATAAAGTAAGCCAGATAAATAATCTTGAACTTATACTTGACTTATTAAATAAAATAAGTATAGTATACATACAAAATAAAAATAAAAATTAACCCAATACTAAAATTTAGTCCTATGAAAAGATTAGTAATTATTATTATTTTTATGGCCTCGATGGTCTTTTCAATCAATAATATCGCTGTTGCTGGCGATAAAGACGGTGGTAGTAAACTCAAAACAACAGTTAAATGCCCCAAAGAACAAAAGGGCAAAAAGAAAATTTCTTACACTGTTAAGAGCAAAAAGACAAACTACTCAAGCAAATCAGCAAAACAATTCAAAAAAAGAAAGTACACTCGTTAATAACGAGTTGGGCCTATACCAAGGGAACAGAAGAGCTGCTGCATTTAGTAGCTCTTTCCAATTAGTAAAAAAATATTAGTGGAGTACCTGCTGACAAATATAATTTGGTAGTAAATTATCACATGCGAATGTAACTTGATTTTTAAAATAAGATAAGTATCCATAATACAACACAAAAACCAACAGTTTATGAAAAAGCATGTTTTAATTATTATGATGGTAACGATAGTAATAATGATACTATCATCATGTCGTGTTACACATGAAAGATGCCCTGCATATGGGATGCAAACATCTATTACACAAACCAAAAGCGTTTAAACGAGTAATTAATGAAAGGAATGTTGTTTTCAGCATTCTCTTTTTTTTATTGCGAAAGAATAAGAAATTCTTACACTACTATATATACACTGTCTATTTACATTATCGTTTATGCATTTTAGGAGGAAAGTATGAGTAAAATCGCAGAAGATATTTTATCTAGCATCGACATCGTAGATGTTATTGGCAAATATGTACCACTCAAAAGAGCAGGTGCAAATTTTACTGGTAACTGCCCATTTCATAATGAAAAGACGCCATCATTTATGGTATCACCGAGCAAACAAATATTCAAATGTTTCTGATGCGGAAAAGGCGGGAATGTAATCACTTTTATGCAAGAGATAGAAAGAATAGACTTTCGAGATGCAGCAAAAGAATTAGCGAAACAAGCAAATATAGATCTCGCAAAATATCAGATAGATCCCAAAAAACATGATGACTGGAATGATGACAAAGAAAAGATTAAACGTATCCACAAAATAGCACAAAAATTTTTCGTTGAACAGCTCGCAAAACATCCGGAAGCCAAGAAATATTTGAATGAACAAAGAAAACTTTCTGATCAGATGATTAGTTATTTTGGTATAGGATATGCACCAGATTCTCATTACACCATGATCCAAGAACTCAAGAGCAAAGGATTTGTAGACAAAGATTTGATTGATGCTTCACTCGCAAAAAAATCTCAAACCTGAGGTGACATTTACACATTTTTCAAACATAGGATTACCTTCCCTATCTACGACACTATGAACAACGTCGTAGGATTTAGTGCGAGAATAGTCGATCCCAATGATAAACCAAAATATCTCAATAGTGCAGAACACAAAGCATTTCAAAAATCACAACTCCTCTACGGACTCAATCGAGCAAAAAACGACATCAAAGAACACAATGCACTTTTCATCGTCGAAGGACAGATGGATGTTATCGGATTGGCAAGATTAGGATATCATCTGGGTGTGGCTACGTGTGGAACTGCATTGACTCAAGAACATTTGAAACTGATAAAAAGATATACAGAGCATTTATTTTTACTTTTTGATAGTGACGAGGCAGGACAAGAAGCAAGCTTAAGAGCATTAACACTCGCCTACCAACATAATCTATTTCCAAAAATAATTACCCTTCCCGAGGGATTCAAAGATATCGATGAACTCGCAAATACGGCAGATGGGAAAGAAAGATTTGATGAAGAACGAAAAAAGAGTCAGGATGGATTTTCTGTTGTTTTCCAAAATTTAAAAAAGAAATTTGATCTTACCTCACCGATCGACAAGCAAAAAATATTAAATATACTTTTTGGACTCATTATGAATATAACGAATAATGCGATGCAAGACCATTATATTCAATTATTGGGAGAAAAATTAGGAATGAGAGAAAACATCATGGAAGCACAATACAGACAATTTGCAAGAGATTGAGGAAAGTTTATCCTTCAACAAATAGCAAGAAAAAACGAAGAAAAAAAATATGAAATAGACAGAGAATTATTTCTCGCAGCACTATTTTATCAAGATTTCATCAAACAATTCATTGAGATACAAGACAAACGAACATGACTATTGAATCTTGTCAGTGCAATAACTACCACACTACCAGAGAATATCATTACTCAAGCAACAAACGATACAAGCAAACACGAGACATTACTTGAACTTCAATTATGATGGGATAAAGAACTTATAGAATGCAAAGAAGAAGACAAAAAATACCAAACCATTAAAAAAATAATCCAACCAATACTCCAAGGATATATCCAAAGAATCACCAAAGACGCAAATATCTCTAGCGATATCAAACAAAATATATTGAATATGACGAAAAAAATATAACTAGACACTATATACATCATAAAATATGTTTCATTACCGCCTACAACAAGGATTCTAAGGTATTGACTTTATAATTAATTTTGTTATGATAATTTTCTAAAACAAAAAAAATAACACAAAAAAACATGAAAGCAAGCACCCAAAAAACCAACGAATTCAAATTAACATTCAAACCTACACAGGACAACTTCAGCACAGAATTTGTAGGAATCTCAAGAGATTTTTTACAATACCTCAAAGATGCTGAACTATTACCACATGTTGTACCAAATTTATTCCCCGAAACATTCAATGGTGAAATACTCATTGATAAATTTGAACCGGGCAATGAAGAAGCCTACTCAGTAGATTTCTACTTAGAACTTGAAGCCACAGATGAGATGAAAGAAACGATGACTAAATACAACAATCGTGACATCGAAATCTGCGAAGAAACTAACAAACTAGAATTTTCTCTCAAAATTGATAGAAGATCAGGATACATCGTAAAAGATAACAAGAAAAAAATCGTCTTATCATTCTAAAAGAAACAAAGTTAGAAAGTAAGTCTTGGTATATCCAAGACTTTTTTTTATAATTATTTTACGGCAAGAGAAATATGTGCATATCTAACAACAAGAAAAACTAAGAAAGCAGTAATAAAAAAATCAATCAACGTAGACATCACTTTACCATAAAGTACTCACTTATACGAAAGATCTTCAATATGTTTGACTCTCAATTTTTTCAAAATTGGTTGCAAAATAAGCGGTGTAATAAGGTCTTCAATAAGTCCTTTAATAAGTGTTCATACCTTAGTTGCGATAAGCAATCAAATAGCAATACCAAAAATATTATACTGAGCAAGGAAAGCAAAAAAATCTTTAAACATAGGTCGTGGTAAAAAATTAAAACGTCATCAGTGTATCAGATTATATTCTTTTTTCAAGTAATTTTTAATAAAGACACAATACAACCATTATGTAATTAATGCTTGAAATTCAAGGTAAATTCTATATTTAAATGGTATTATTTTATTTATTTAATAACAAATTAAATGGATTTTGCTTTTGAACTTCAATGAGCAGCATTGACTGGAAATATAAATCCAGAAGCAATGATGTGAATGAATACTATTCTTTGAGCAGTGTTCGGATGAATTGCAATGGTACGAATGGTAGGTGTCTTAGCACTTGTAGCGCTCATGATTATCTCTCGATGGAAAGTATTTACCAAAGCATGACTTCCAGGATGGGGAATTTTCATTCCATTTTATAACCGATACCTTATGTTCAAACTTGGAGGACGATCTGGACGAAATTTTTTATGGATCTTGATACCACCAGTATTTGTTGTATTGATGATCATCAACTATTTTAAAATCGCAGAAAGATTCTGAAAACATCGAGCATATGGACTTGGAATTCGATTTATCAAAATCGTGTTCATACCGATCCTCGCATTCGACAATTCACAATACCTTAGTAAAAAAGTTACTAAACCAGTTGTAAGAATGATAGCTACACCAGCTAGTAAAGCTCCCGTAAAAGCTGTAGCAAAAAAAGTTATCAAGAAAGCACCAGCTAAAAAAGTAGTTAAAAAAGTAAAAACACTTATCAAAAAGAAATAATCAACTAAAATGCAAAACAAGAAAACGTTGGGTTCCTGCCTAACGTTTTTAATTTTCATTGAATTTTCAAAAGAAATAGTTATAGTATTGAGGCAGAAAATAATTCTGAATTATACATTCTAAATTCTGCATTAAATTGGGGATGCTCTGGATTTGATAGGAGGATTCCATATGTATCGACGGCCACTCTTCGACGAACGTACCGAAATAAAACAATCGTTCATTCAAAAATGCTAAAACATTAAACAGAGCTTTTGCTCTCGTACCTAGCTACAGCCTAGCTGCCTAGTGACGTATCATCCTCGTTGTGTGACTCCTACTAGCCACGAGGCGACCAAGTAGGTAACCCCGTTCACTTCGGTGGACAACGTTGTTATGGTAAAAACCTATGCCTGTTTATTGGCTACCGTATCCCGACATAATAACGTTAAAAAGCTCGGATAATTAATAAACTATCGTGGTAGATAGCTTTATGTATGCCTTTTAGACATGGGTTCGAACCCCATCATCTCCAAATAATGAGAATCGAACATTAAGTAAATAAACAAAAATCTCCCTAGTGGAGATTTTTTGATTACTAATAGAATTGATTTGCAATAGATATAAACTATATATCTACATATTTTAACACCTATACGCTCAATGATATAATGAAAAAATACATAGGTATCAGTATCATAACACTAGTAAGTCTGACAATGATAATAGGTACAACAAACGCTAAAACATATACAACACCAAGCAAAAAATATGTTGCATTGACGTTTGATGATGGTCCTAATGAAAACACAACTCCCCTATTATTAGATATCCTCAAAGCAAAAAACGTACACGCTACATTTTTCTTGATAGGACAAAATATACAACAATGTTCTGGTATTGTACAACGTATATATGACGAAGGACATATGATAGGAAATCACACATGGGATCACATAATATTACAATGATTATCTACCAGAGAGATTATTACAGAAGTACAAAAGACACAAAAAATGATAAAAAAAATAACATGATATACCCCAATAGTAGTAAGACCGCCTTATGGCGCACAAAACGGAAAAATACTAAATATATTGGGAAAATACCATCTGGCATCAGTACAATGGTCTTTGGATAGTAATGATTGGGAGCTACCTTCGAGTGAGACATTAGTAAACAATATCATGAACAATATTCAACCAGGAAAAATTATTTTAATGCATGATACATTGACCGGGACCGTACAAGCAATGTCAGACATCATAGACGCGATACAAAGAAGCGGATATACCATAGTAACCGTAAGTGAATTATTATGAGGACCCAAACACATCCATCCAGGAAGTATATATCGTAAAGGACAATAAAAAAAAATCTCCCTAATGGAGATTTTTTTACTATATTTTTTCACTGATTATCTAGAACGAGCAGCGTGTTTTCTGATAGCAGGCTGTCCACCTCACGATTTTCCTTTAGATCAGAACTTATTAAACTGTGGATTATTATAGACAAATGGTTTAGGTTGTACAATGGGTACAAAAGGTTTTTTTTCGGGCAAAGGATTTTCTGGTAATTTTTTTTGTGGTTCTTTAGCTTCGGCCATACTGATGCTGGTAAATGATAAAAGTAGATTAAATATAACGAAGTGCTTATGGGAAAACAAGAGGTTATTTAGCACTAGGAGATTTTTTTCTTGGCTTCTTAGACACTAATGCTTCTTTTTTTGCCTTCCCTATTCTTTTGATTGTATACTCTAATTTTGCAGCTGTATTTCTGTCTTTAACGTTTTTACTCCACACCAATACTACAGGACGTCTGGCCTTGGTATATTTTGCTCAGACCTTGGAAGTATTATGATCAGAAATTCTTTTTTCCAAATCCTTTGCGATACCCGTATACAAGGTATCATCATTACATCTGACTATATACACTGCTCGCATAATACAATAAAAGATAAAAAAAATAATTCTAAATTTTAATTTTTTAATTCTGAATTCTGAATTCTAAATTCTTAATTCAATATGTCCTCTTTTTGCCAATTCTAAAAAGCAATCCTTTGTCGCTTCGATATCAGCCATCGCATCATGTGCATTTTCAATTTCTTTAGCAAACAGATGAGAATAGAGTAATCCAAGTTTAGGATTTTTTTTGGGAAGATCTGCAATATGATTAATATCCCTCAAGGTACAGAATGTTTTGACGCCACTTCGATCATATGATTTATCTATTCTCTCACAATCTTGTTGTAGCATCCTGATATCAAATGAAATATTATGTCCAATGACATAGTCAGATTTGTCTATATGGGTAAGAAAATGATCTATATAGCTATCGATATATTCGTACTTTTCTACCATAGATTTGGTGATACCATGGACTCTTTGCGCGAAGAAATTTATCTTGGTAGTGATATTCATATATTGATTGATTCTGATTTCTTCATAGAAATTTTTTCCATCAAAGGTTCAGTATATGGCAGCAAACTGAAGAATCTGATCCGTCGCCGAAAGTCAGGTCGTTTCTGTGTCGATAAAAAGCAGTGAAATATTTTTTTTATGTTTTGGCATATAGAGAAAGCGATAAATATAAATACAGAAAACATATAGTAAATAATAGCGTAGAACAAATCAATAGAGAGAGACAAAAATACTATAAAATACAGTAATCACGATTCCCTTGCTTATTGAGAGATTATATGTATAACTCTCATTGAGTTACGTACTCAAATTTTATTATTTTTTTTCAAAACACAATGACTACAGGTACAGTAAAATTTTTCAACACAACAAAAGGTTTCGGTTTTATCACTCCTGATAATGGTGAAAAGGATGTATTCGTACATATGTCTGGATTAGTAAATGGAGTTACTATTGCTGAAAACGACAAAGTTTCTTATGAAACTGAAGAAGGACCAAAAGGAACTAATGCAATAAATGTAGACAAAATAGAAAATATGGCTGCTTAGTCTAAAATATATTTCTCTATACATTTCAAAAATCACCTCTGTAGCAATACGGGGTGATTTTTCATATTATTCTCTAGCACTCAATTCAAACCATCTATACTCTTTCTGTTCAAGCTGACGGAGAATGATTCATAATGATTCAGACAAGGCTTTGATATCATCATACGCGACATCTTTCTGATCAAAAATACGACTAATTTCATCTCTCTCTTTTTCTAAAGCGACAATATCTTTGGTCAACTGATCCAATTCACGTTTTTCCATATATGATAATTTATTTTTAGTTTCAGGTTCAAGGTTTCAGGTTTCAGGTTGTAGAGATAAGCTTTCTTGTGGTTTTGTTTTTTCCATTTTTCCCCCAGCCATCATTTCAGCAGATTTATATTCTGAATACGTTCCTCGAAAATCTTTCACTGCTCACTCACCTTCAAAGATAAACAAATGATCCGTGATCTTGTCCATAAAGAATCTATCATGAGAAATCACAATGAGACAGCCTTTATACGTCATCAAAAAATCTTCGAGTACCCCAACAGTGACTAAGTCTAGATCGTTTGTCGGTTCATCAAGAATGAGAAAATTAGGGCGATTTTGTAAAATAGTCAGCATATGTAATCTTCTTTTTTCTCCCCCACTGAGATTCTCTGCGAAGACATGTTGTTGGTTTGGCGGGAACAAAAATTGTTCGAGCAAATTGCGATCATGGACGATATCAGAGACTCTTTTATCGATAGGAAAATGAATTTCTTTCTGTTGATAATGTCAGAAGACGACAGTCTCCCCTGCTTGCACCAATCACGAATCTATCGGTTCTTCACCCAAGATCATACGAACGAAGGTAGACTTTCCTACACCATTTTTTCCTATAATACCGATACGTTCATTATGTCTAAATTCATGAGAAAAATCAGTGAGTATTGGTTTATCACCAAAAGATTTTTTAATATGTTTGAGCTTAAGGATTTTTCCTCATAGCTGCCTTGCCTGCATAGACAAGGTAAGTTTCGCTTGTTCGTTGAATACCGTATCTTTGAGAACGTCATAACGGTCATTGATATCATCAAATCTGCTAGCTCTAGAATTGGATTTTGTCTGTCTTCCACTCGGCGATTTTTTGATCCAGCTCAATTCTTTCCTATACAACTGTTTGAGTTTATGGACTTCTATCCTTTCATTCTCTTCACGGATCGCTTTGCTTTCTAGATAATACGAATAATTTCCAGGAAACACGACAATCTTACCTCTATGAAGTTCAAAGATATGGGTACATACTCTTTCAAGAAAATATCTATCATGGGTCACCATAAGCAAGGTTATACGTTGATTTTTGAGATACCATTCAAGCCATTCTATCATATCCAAGTCTAAATGATTGGTCGGTTCATCAAGAATCAACATTTCAGGATTTCCCATCAAGGTCTTGGTCAAAGCAACACGTTTTTTTTCTCATCAGGAAAGTAATCAAATCTTCTGGTCAAGATACGGTTTGATACGAAGTTTATTGATAGCGATATTAAGTTCTACTTCTTGTTCTCGATGTTGCATTGTGTCGAAGTCGAAGAGGAATTCACGAACGGTCTGTTCATCGTTTAAACGAGTATCCTGAGAAAGATATCAGATACGAACACCTTCTCTTCGTTCAATTGCACCATCACTTACATCTATCTCTTTCATAAGTAATTTAATCAAGGTAGACTTTCCTGCACCATTTTTAGCAACCAAAGCGATTTTTTGTCATCTAGAAATAGTAAAATCTACATGATCGACAAGGATTTTTGAGGTATATGATTTGGCAAGATTTGTGACTTTGAGATACAACATAAAAAAACAAATTTTAAATTTTAAATTCTAAATTTTAAATTCTAAATTAGAGTTTCAATGTATTCCAGCAATTTTTCTCTCCCCCTCTTGGTGACATTAGATACCGGAAATATATTTGGCATAGTTGTGACAACTTTAGCGAGATTTTCCTTAAGCAAACGCGTATGAAGACTCAAAGACTTCTGCGTAGCTTTGTCTATCTTGGTCACGATAATATCAAAAGGAATATTTTTCTGATCCAAACTATAGATAAAATCGAGATCAATATGCTGCGGTGGAATATTGCCATCAATGAGGACGAAGACTCTTTTCAACTGTTCTCTTCCGATAAAATAATCATGAGTAATCTTGATCCAAAGATCCCTATTTTTCTTCCCTGTCTGCGCATACCCATATCCCGGCAAATCGACAAGATATCGATTATCATTTATCATAAAATATCCGATCAACTTCGTTTTACCAGGAGTGACGGAGACTTTGGAGAGCTTGCTATGATTAGCCATCATATTGATCAATGACGACTTCCCGACATTAGATCTCCCGATCATTGCAAATTCAGGCAAACTACCTTCAGGACATTCACTGAGTTTAGATGCACTTTTGATAAATGTAGCAGTACGTATAAGCATAGAAGTTTTGAATAATTAAAGTAAAATTATAGTAAAGAAATATAATCTAAAAAACAGACAAAACATGGTAATAATCAAAATTTTAAACTTGACTTCTTGTAGGATAAAGAGATAATATATATTATATACCAGCAATCTGTAGCAAAATTTTATTTATCAATATGCATGGACATAATCACTTCAGGAGATGTCTTATCAAGCTTCCTCATAGCCATGGGGATATTGATAGTAATAGGAAAGTTGGGTGCGGGTGGAGGCAAATAAAGATTAGCTTTGAAAAAAGAAGCAAAAAGAGTATATACCAATTGATTTATTTTCTTAATAAATAATATTATGAAAAAATGTCCTTATTGTGCCGAAGAAATTCAAAATGATGCCAAAAAATGCAGATTTTGTTGAGAATGGTTAAAATCAGAAAAGAAAGATATTGGCAAAAAATCGTTTATTAGTAGGAACATGAGAATAATTAACATAGTAGTACCCTTGATTTTCATAGTAGCATATATTATCAGTTTCAACAACATACATTCATCCGATCTAGGATGTGAAAGTTTCATATGATGTATACAAAACCATCCCAATTTTTGGAGTTGAATATTTGGTGTCCTTATTGGTATTTGTTGAATTATATTATATCTGATTAATTGGACTACTAAGAATAAATGAAATGTTCTGTTTCGAAAAAAATGGTCTACACGAGTAAGATTAGTTATATTAGTCATCATATGGTTAGGACTTTTTGCTACTTTTTATTCTGAAATGTTGGACAATCAAACAAATCAAATTACTATAAAAAATACAATACAAAAACCAGTAACTGTAACCAAAAGCACCACAAGTAGCAAAAAAGACAATCCTATTATCTGCGATACAAAAGACATTCTTTCTTGTTCACAGGCACTTAGCACATGTCCAGATAAATGTAATGATAATAAAGAAGTATATGATGCACGTAATGTTATGTGTCAAATATCATTTTGAGAATGAGGATACACTAAAAGAGTTAACTGAGGATATACTTGTCTATGCAAAAAAGGATATGAACTTACAGAATGATCAAAAGGTCGGGGTTGCAATAAACTATAGAATATTTTTTTATCAATAGTTGAAAAAAAAGAAGAAATCACTATATTGAAAGTAAGAAGAAATCATATCTTCATATAGCCGATACAGAAGAAAAAATCTCTGGCTCACGAGTTTACGCTCGAAGTAATACGAGAAATCATAATATAAAATAGGCTATGATTTGTTATATATCCTTTTTTATATTTTTTCTAGTAGAAAGATGACGACTAATTACACAATTGAAAAATTATTTAAAGAAGTAGTTATTAATCTAAGAAATAATCCTCCAAAGTATGATATTTCAAAGATATATTTTGAAAATAGACCTGGTGTAATTATGCCAATGGGAGAACAATATCTTCACATTGTAGGTATAAAACCAGAATGAATCAATTTTTCTGGTGGAGATAAATTATATCCAAAGGGAGAAGAAGAAATATTAAATGAAAATGAATATAACAGTCTAAAAAAAAACATAGAAGATAAAGCAAGAACAGCAATAGAATTATCTATGAAAGAATAGAATAAACAAAAGATTACGATTTGTTTTATTCCGTTTTCCATCTCTCATGAAAAAATCACGATCTAAACGATTATGAATCATCTTGGCAGTACTTATGGTTATTTCATTGTTGATAGTATTTCTGAATCCAGTTATATTTCCACGTGATTATGCTACGTATAAAGACTTAGCAATGGTCTCATTGTTTCTATATTATCCTATGGATGTAATAACCTATCTTTTACCATTCATATGAATAGTTTACCTAACCATAGTAATACCAAAAGACAAAATATTTAAAATAATAAGATATATTGTAATGACATTAACAATCATAATTCTTTGTTTTATTATATATCGTCGGATTTATGTGGTAAGTATAAAAGATAAGCTTTTTTATGAAGACATAGGTTCTGTACGCCCTGAAATGATATATCCTAATGATCCAGATTGAATTCGTAGTGGATATAATATAATGGATTTTATTACAGGGAAATAATAATAAAAATTATTTCAATCATCTCTAATATTTCACCCCGACTTGAATATAACCTCCGAATAACTACACTGGACGATATCCAAATCAGAAGTTTATATTTTTTTTTGCAATAAAAATGGCTTGAAATCAGAATCCCGTAATACTTCGTTTCGACGATGTATCTTTCGCATATAACGACGGTAAACATCCTATCCTTGTAGACAGTGATTTTTCTATTCGTCAAAATACCAAGATCACTATCATGGGACAAAATGGCTCAGGAAAGACAACGATATTCAAGATGATTCTCGGAGAATTGACGCCACAAAAAGGGAAAATAAATATCGTCCAAGGAAATACTATCGCAGTTTCAAGGCAAGTTATGCCCAAAGATCAACTTGATCTCTCTATCAAAGCATTTTTTGAAACGGCTTTTGCAGAAAAGGATTATCAGATAGATAGAAAAATAGATGAAGTACTCAAAGCCGTAAATTTCAATGCACCGATGAACAAACCGATAAAAGAATTTTCTGGATGACAACAAGCGAGACTACTCCTCGCCTACGCTTTGATCCAACATCCCGATATCCTCCTCCTCGACGAACCGACAAACAATCTCGATGATGTAGGAATTGGAGATCTGATTACTTTTTTGATGTCCTATGATAAAACGGTTGTGGTTATTAGCCATGATGCAGATTTCTTGAATTTATTTACCGATGGCGTGTTGTATCTCAATAGATGAACATGCAAGGTCGAACAATATCGATGAGATTATTATGATGTAGTAGAACAGATAGCAGCACAGATAGAAAAAGATCAAATGGCGAATGCAAGAGCCGAGAAAAAAATCATAGATGCCAAAGAAAAGATAAACTTCTTTTCGAATAAATGAGGAAAGATGCGTAAATTAGCAAGTAAGATGAGAGACGAAGTAGAAGAAGCTGAAGACAATAAAGTAGAAGTCAGAAAAGATGATAAGACGATTACCGCATTTACGATACCATTTGAAAATTATGTAGGACCGATTGTGACGATAAATAAAATATGACTTATGAACGCGAAACACGAAGTAGTTATATGTAAATATCCATTGGTTATCAAAAAGCATGAAAGATATATGTTTGTAGGACCAAATGGAATCGGGAAATCCACACTGCTCAAAAGATTGATGATGATCCATCAACACAAAGAAAATATTATGAAAGAATACAACGCGATACTCAAAGACAAAACCAAAGACGGTATGATCAAAGAACCAGACACGACACATCCAGAAGAAGAAGTAGCGATGATTCACAACAAGGTAAAAGTAGGATATTATAGCCAAGATTTTGATGCATTGGATATGAACAAAAATGTGCGAGATACCTTGGAAGAGATAGCAGAAGAAGCAAGCGATCAAGATATCTATCGTGTAGCAGCTCAGTTTCTCCTCACCAAGAATTTATTACAAAATACTGTTGGATCACTTTCTGAATGACAAAAATGACTCCTCTGCTACGCAAGATTTGTCCTCCAAAAACCTGATCTCCTCATCCTCGACGAACCAACAAACCACATAAACTTCCGTCACCTCCCCGTAATCGCTCAAGCACTTAACAAATATGAATGAGCAATGATTATGGTCAGCCATGACAAATGATTCACCGACCAACTAGAAGACCTCCACATAGTCGACTTAGGAAAAATATTAAAATAAGATGAGAGAAATCTGCGAGTATTTTACGAAGTAGATTTTTCCATCGTTTTCATAATCTCCTTCAAAAATATTTTCTATTTTTGATTGAAGATTATGTAGTTTCCAAAACGAATAAATATTCGATTGGAATACTATATCCAGCATAGCTGTGATAAAATAAATAGTAAAAAGACTCTGTAATTGTACAGAGTTTTTTTGATTAGAAATAAATAATAGTAAGGATGTCGATTGTGTATCGCTGAATGAAGTATACATTCAAAGAGTATCAATATTCCATAAAGATGAAGGGACAATCGACGAGGGGTTTTTTGGTTTCTTTTTGAACCTGGTAGTCAAAAAGAAACGCCCAGCCGGCGAGGCGATAAAACAAAGTAATCCCAGCGGAGCGTTTGTAAGGCCAAGCCGGCGAGGCGATAGAATAGAGTAATCCCAGCGGAGCGTTAAAAAAAATAGTCCCAACAGAATATTTTCAAAAAACTAACTAGCTCTAGTTCTTAGCTGCACTTGTGCACGCATTTGTTTTGGCTGGGAAAAACTTGTAGGAGGAGTTTGTTGTGGTGCTGGTCCAACCGTCGGTTGAGCACATCACGAAAGCAGAGAGAAACCAAACAATAAGGCACCAAAAATAGATATTTTGGTAAAGATTTTTTTGAACATATGAATAGATTTGATAATTGTAAAAACGTCACTACTGATAATGACGTCCATTATAAAGAAAAACCTTAAATTAATCTTAATGAGAATATTAACTTGCTCTTGTTCTGGTATTTACTTTAGCTGCTGCAGCTTGTTGAGCGGCTGCTTGCTGTTGTGCTAATTTTGCTGCAGCTGCTTGTTCTGCTGCTAGTTTAGCTGCTGCTAGTTTAGCTGCTGCTTGTTGTTGTGCAACGTGTTGTTGAGCAGCAGTAGATTGTTGGGTTTGTTGAGATTGTTGTACTGCTAATTGATCTATAGCTTGTTGTGCTTGCTCTGCTGCTAATTTTTGCGCAGCTTGTTGCTCAGCAGCCAATTGATCTGCTGCTTGCTGGGCTGCCAACTGATCTGCTGCTTGTTGTTTTTGTAAGGTAGTACATTCATAAATTCTCACTCACGTACAGATATTACGTGAAGAAATAAAAGACATAGTGTAAATAAACACACCAGTTATGATCAATACACTAATAACGATTCAAATTTTTTTCATAGTAACAAACAATAGCAATTAAAATACTTCAGAATAGATATTTTGATATCATTTTTCTTTCAGAAGTTTAATCTGTCCGGTAACCATAGCAGGATTTCCACAGAGATAGAATTCGGTGGTAAGAGGAAGATCAAGTGTACTCGCATCTACTCTTCCATGATGATATCAAGCGACTTCTTCTTGAGAAACAAACAATTCAAGACGTAGATTTTTGATTGCACGTAATTGATCAAGATAACAGAACTCTTCCTGTTTAGATACTCACCATAATAAAATACTCTCTGGAGAATAGGTATTATGGATAATCATATTATAGATAGGAGACATTCACGTTCATGTAGCGACGAATACTTTTTGATTAGGGGTTGTTTTCAAAACAAAGCTACCATAGACGCCCTTAATCTTAAGTGAATCTAAGACTTTCAAATTTTTCAATGTTCTTCATCATCTTCAAATATCTTTTATCTTGATTCACAATTTAATGGTATTTCATGTATTTTCTACAATAGAATATGCTCTCGTAAACTCACCATCAAAATCTTTGAGATTAAGTAAGATATATTGTCATGGCAGAACCGTAAGCGGAGAATCAACTTTCAACGTAAGTTCCAAGACATCTAGAGCAATCATAACATATCATACTATCTGGGACATATATCCAGAAAACACCGCATGAGGAGTTTCATAATAAGGTTCAAAACTTAATTTACTGACACCACAGATAGGACATACTCGGGAATCTGGGATATCTTCAAATTTAGTTCATGGTTCCAATCATCCATCAGGATCACCTACCGATTCATCATAAATATATCCACAAGGAACACAGATATATTTTGTCGTAGGTCAACTCGTAGGTTTGTTTTTTTGCGCAAGATATGATGATGATCTAATAAACACCAACCACACCGTAAGCAATACATAAAATATGTCAAATCTGGACGAAAACGCGACATGAATCGCTACGACCAAGAATGCAGGATATGCAAGAGATTGGACTTTTTTCCAGACACTTCATGAAAGCAGTTGAACAGAAAATTTATTTGAGGTAAGTCACAAGGCAAGCATAATCATTCATGCAACGACTCACGTAGAAGCATCCATTCTGACAAGAAAATTATCTCGCACATACGATCGATATCACAGCACCGGAGTATGTTTTATAGCAAAAAGATATTCCATAGAAAAGTATTCGAGTCCATGCTTCACAAAAAAAAGAAAACTCAGAATTCAAACAATTTTTCTGACAACAATCAGTATATCAGATATTTTTTTATGTTTGATGAAGGTAAGTAAGGGAGAAATACTCAATGCAAGGACAAGATACAAAAACGCAACTTTTCCATACGATCTAAGATATAATCACGTACCTCCGATAGTTCATAAAATAAAATAATGAACCAACCACGCAGCAGGCAGTACAAGCACACAGGTCAAGAAAATAAATTGAAGTGTGGAAAATCGTTCCTGTTTTATCAATGCATTTTTAAATTTAATACGCTTGAAAAAAAGTAATCATAATGCTGATATAATAAAATAGAGCAAAAAAATGAGTACATATATCTGAAAAAAATTACTTTGAAAAATATTTTCTGTATTCATCAAAGTGATGACAAACAACAAAGGAATAGTAACGAAAGAAAGAACCAGTTGAAGCAAGGCCATAAAAAATACTTATAGAATAAATTAATCGTTTTCTCATTCAGATGTATCTTCTGATGAAGAAGTATTTTGAGAAGGTACAGGAGCTGTTTGTACGTTCACTGATGAAGTAACGGGAATAGTTTGTATCGCTGATGTCTGGACAGCTTGATCCAATCATTGCGTAATAGAGGTAGATTTTTTTCATTGAAATACTTGATCCAAAGCTTGTGGTCAAATATCCCTAATAACATTCATATCATCTCCATCATGTTGTTGAGTACTTTCAAACGTTTCATCAAAATTACATCCACTCAAAAATAATGAAAGCGAAACGAGAAGTACAATAAGTAATTTAGACTTCATATGTTATTAAAAAATTTAAATAGTAATGTATTTAATTTAGCCAAAATAACATTTTTTACAAGGTGTTTTAGTGATTAGAATAATTTAAGAGGAATCTTACAAAAATAATAATCAACATTTTTGGTTCTTTATAAGTTGTTTGAGCCGGGTACATTCTAAAAAAACAAACTGAATGATATAGCGAGTCTTATAAAGAACTAGTCCTTTTGCTGACTTTTGGGACAATGCCAAAAATCAGTCTGCGAAGCAAAAAAAATAGAAGAATAACAAGATAGTATAGGTTTTACTATTTACTTCACGAGAAGATTTTTTATATATACACATAGACATTTTATGTAGACGAAAACAACATGGAACATACCAAGACAAAGTTTTTGATGGGAACAGACATCACCATAACTATATTCTGAGAAGAAAACCCAAACGAAGATATTGAGCAAATCTTTGAGATATTCCGTGATTTAGAAAAAGAATTTTCCAGATTCACATCAGATTCAGATCTTAGTAGGGTGAATAGAGAAAGAAGTTGAGAAGTATCAGAAACTTTCATTGATATAATAGAAAAATGCAAAGAAATATATACGGACACCGATGGATATTTCAATCCGCTCATCAACGTCAGCAACCTCTGATACAGCCAAGATTTCCATAGCAAAAAATTTGAAAAGAAACTATCAGAAGTTAATGTGGAATTGAAAAAAATTGAAATCAGTTGAAATAAAATATTTTTACAAGAAAATCAGAATCTAGATCTCTGAGGAATCGTCAAATGATATGGAGTAGATAAAGCAAAAAAATATATAGAAAAAAAATGATACAAAAATTATATCATAGATGCAGGAGGAGATATCTATACAGGATGATTGAATGAAACATGAGAAAAGATAGTCGTTGGCATAGATAGTCCATTTATCCAAGACAATATTTTTGCTACACTAGAAGTAGAAAACACTGCAATAGCGACTTCAGGAAATTATAAAAGAAAATGGACAATAGACAACCAAGTATATACCCACATCATCAATCCGATGAATTCTGAAAACAATAATGAAATTATAAGTATCACGCTAATTACTGAAACGTGTTATCTTGGTGACGCTTACGCTACAGCATGCATAGCTATGGGAAAAGACAAAACTGTAGAGTTTTTGAAAAAACATCGTATAGAGTGAATCATTATCTGTACGGACAAAACGACATACATCACCGAATGAATGAAAAAATATACTCTAGAAATCATATAATATTACTTGTGTCTAGGTTTTCCAAGACCTCTAAAAGATCATTGTGAATGTGAAGGTTTTGTATCACTTCTGCCTCTTGATGATCTACCATCATCATTTTTTCATTTATATCAACCTGTGGATGGTCTGTTGTCAGACCTACCATAGGATGGTTTAGATCATTTGTATCCACCGGTTGAAGGTCTATCTCAAAGTATGGTAGCACCAGGTCTTGATGGTCTGCGTTCATATTGTTTATGATTTGGATTACTACGATAATTATTTTGACCTCTTAGTGCTCTTTGTTCATCAGACGGAGCAAGTTTATTATATGTTTTTGTAAAACTTTGACGCTTTGGTGCTTGTGGTCTCTTTCCTCATTTTTTGTCCGTAGATCTATCTAGACGAAGATTTCCATATGCTCATAGTTTATCTTGTTCGACAAGATGCTCTGATGGTTGTATTCTGATTTTATGTATTTTTTCTATCTCTCTCAGTAATGGAGCTTCCAATGGCGAAACCAACATAATAGCTTTACCACTTGCTCACGCTCTTCCTGTTCTTCCTATTCTATGGATATAACTTTTTGGATCTGCAGGCACATCGAAGTTGATCACCAATCACACATTTTCCATATTCAATCCTCTCGCAGCCACATCAGTCGTAACCAAGACTTGCGTTTCTCAAGCCTTGAATGCATTGAGGGTAGATTGTCTTTTTCCTTGAGCCATATCTCCGTTAAGAAGTCCAGCTTTGAATCAATCTCAGAGAAGAATTTGATGAATTGTTTTGGTATTTCTTTTGGTATGCGTAAAAATAAGCACCTTATCTTTGGGATGAGATTTGATAAGTTTGATGACATTGTATAATTTCTGTTCATGATCTATAGCAAGATATCTATGATGAATTTTATCAACCGTCACTCACTCACCTATCTTGATAAATTCATAGGTAGAGACATGATCTTTTATGATAGCTTTCATCTCATCATTCATCGTAGCAGAAAACGTATAGGTCTGCTTCACGTTTTTGAGTTGTGCTCGAATCTTTTTGATATCACGGACAAATCACATATCCAACATTCTATCTACTTCATCCAAGATGAAATATTCAGCTACACCGATATTGATGACTTTCTGATTCATAAAATCCATTAATCTTCCTGGCGTTGCAATAACGATCGCAGGATTTTTCTTGAGGATATTTTTTTGAATAAGTGGACTCGCTCATCCATAGAGACAAGCAAAACTTACTCAGTAAAATTTCGTAAGATTTCTAATTTCTTCACCTATTTGCACGACAAGTTCTCTGGTAGGAGCAAGAATCAAGGCCTGTAAAGTTTTCTTATTCGTATCAATTTTATTGAGGACAGGAAGAAGAAACGCAGCAGTTTTTCCAGTTCATGTCTGTGACTGTCACACTATATTTTTTCCACTTAAAGCTATCTTCATTACTTGTGCTTGAATAGGAGTCACTTCCTTATACCCAATAGCATCCAAAGATCTTAATAATCAAGCTTTTAATCAAAATTCACTAAACAACATAAGAGAGTTTTTATAAGTAAAATAGGGGTAATTTGAGACACCATGATAGTATTTTGTCGATGAATATCAAGTATGGCTTTAATATACATATACTAGTATCCAATAAGTTTGTATATATTATAATACACAAGCAAGATGCACGACCCGAAACTCCATATATTTGAAGCAATCAATTCGAACGAACCGAAATGGGCCCCTGCTTTAGCAGGGTTGGAGGTGAGATAAAAAGTCTTTCATTGTGAAACGACGATTTGTTTTGTTTGCATCTGGCTAGAGTTTTTTCGTCAGTTTTTGGGGCAATGCCAAAAAGTGACCCCAGCGGAGCGTTTAAAATAAAATATATAAATTATTGATTTACGCTATTCTTTGGCTATACTCCACACACCATACAAGAGGGTTTTTTTTATTATAGACACATATATGATATTTCAATTATTGATACTCTGACTAGTAATTATCGTATCACCGCTAGTACCGCCGGTACTCGTTCCTTTCTCGTACTCGATGACGGGTGCATTAATTTTACAACAAATTGATCCTCGAATACTTTCGATAGTATCAGTAGCAGCAGCAGTTATAGCAGATATCATTATTCGAAAGATGCAAAACTTTGTCATTCCAAGGATGACTATAAACGAAGACTCACTGAAAGATAAAAATATTTTCGCTCGTATAATTAATACAATGAATAGCTATTTTAAAAAAGAAGAAAAAATAGGAAGATTATCATTGAAATGGGAAAAATATTTGGAAAAAAGATCAGGAAGAATAATCACATTTTTATTCGCAATATTTTGTTATATACCGGTAATACCAGATATCATAGCTACAAGACTATTGTATAAAAAAATTAAATTCCCCTATTTTATCATAGCGTCTATTATAGGCAAAAGTATTACTCATATCCCATTCATTTTCTTAGGAAAGTCTCTTGCACAACTCTTACATCTATGGATATAATATACAGCAATTAGAATATTTCTTATATTTATTCACACATGTGGCCATGAAAAACACCAAAAAAATATTGGACAAGACGGTAAACATCATAAAAAAATATTATCACCATTCAAAAAAAAATCCTGTCCTGAAATATAAATCACCAGCGACACTCAAAAAAGAAATTAATCTCAATATATCACACAAGTGAACACCAGTGAATGCACTTTTTAGTGAAATAGAAAAAATAGTACTCAATAGTCCCAAAACGAATAGTAAGGGATTTTTTAATTTATTGGTGGGTGGAGAAATCCTTCCAGCAGTTATGGCAGAGATGTTGACAGCAGTATTGAACAATACGATGCATACGTACAAATCAGCAGGGATACATATTTTGATCGAGCAAGAAGTAATCAAATTTTTCTTGAAAAAAGTTGGCTACACAAACGGTGATGGAATATTTGGACCAGGATGATCACTGACCAATATGATAGCATTGGTACTTGCAAGAAACGAGAAAATTTCATCTATCAAAAAATCAGGAATAGCGGGCAAAAAATTAGTTTGATATACCTCAGATCAAGCACACTACTCTACAGAAAAATTTATCAGTGTGACAGGTCTCGGTAAAGATGCAATTAGAATACTCCCTACAGACAATAAAGGAAAAATGAATATACAAATATTAGAAGAAACTATTATATCTGACCTTCGTCACGGATATATTCCATTTTTCGTAAACGCTACTGCATGAACGACCGTACTATGAGCATTTGATCCTATAGAAAAAATAGTCAAGATCGCAAAAAAATATAAGTTACGACTTCATACCGACGCAGCATTAGGAGGATGAGCACTATTAAGCAAAAAATATAAACAGTTACTTACCTGAATACAGCACAGCGATTCCGTCTCACGAAGTCTTCATAAGATGATGAATATACCATTATTAGCAGCAGTATTACTAGTAAAAGACCCGAATATGCTCTATGAAAATTTTCACGAAAATGCAGATTATCTTTTTCAAATGGATGACAAAAATCTCAATCCCGGAAACAAATCTATTCAATGCGGAAGAAGAAACGATGCATTTAAAGTATGGACCGCATTGAAATATCTTGGAGAAGAATGATACGAAAAAAGGATAAATCAAGAATTCGATAATGCAAAATATGCAACATCAATAGTTAAAAAAGATAAAGAATTAAAATTGATTCTGGAACCAGAATGTATAAACGTATGTTTTCAAGTACAATGAAAGTCTGCAAGTAAAATTTGCGAAGCATTAGACAAACAAGGATTGATAAAAGTCAGTTATGGAAAGCGAAAAGGAGAAGAATTTATCAGATTGATGACGGTCAATGCTGATATGACCAAAAAAGATATCGATAACTTTTTCAAACAGGTAAAAAATATAAAGATATAGTTTTTTTTATTTGCATCGATCAAATGTTGTTAAAACATCTCATTATATCGTGTCTTGTAGTCATCTCACCGATATTTCCTCCTGTGATTATACCTATCACGTATACACTTATAGGGATTCGTTTACTCCAAGGAGCAGGACCTATATCTATGTCATTGAGCACGGTCATACCGGCAGCTGGAAGTAGTATACTGATACGACTATTGTACGGATATATGCATAGATGGATTTTAAAATTCAAAGAAAAAAGAAACAATAAAGATTGGATATCTCGCCGAGAAAATAAATTTGCAACATACATAGAAAATAGAAAATGATTGAGTAATTTTAACAATAAAATAACTAAGTATTTAGAAACAAAAAATAGTAAACGAATATTATTTTTGCTTACCATCGTAGCAATAGATTCAGCAATCCCTGATATCGTAGCTATAGGTATAGTACGCAAAAGACTACCATTCCCATTATTTATCATCGCAGCAGTTATAGGGAAATCAACAGTATATCTCCCCGTGATATGGTGAGCAAAACGAATTTTAACCATGTTCTGAAGTTAATGATAAAGCATATACAACGTCGGATACAAAAGTATAAAAGATGGGAATTTTGGCCATCATATATTTTTGATATACCCGTATATATCTATTGGGCATTCCTAGCAATAAAAGCAGGTCATCCATTATTTTTTTCTAATATCAATCCAGGGATGTTGTTCAGTGGATTTGCTGGATATGGAAAATATGATGAAATTATAAAATTTGATCCAGCGTTAAGACCCAAAACTATTCTGATCAGAATATGAGATTCGTTTGAAAAAATAAGAAAAGAAATAAATAAAGAAAACATATCATATCCTGCAATCATGAAACCAAATATGGGAAGAACAGCCAGAGATATTATCAAAATATATACGGACGAATGACTCAGGAAACATCTCGAATCCATGAAAGAAGAATACGTCATCCAAGAATTTATCGATTACCCTTTGGAATTTGGAATACTCTATTATCGTATGCCATGAGAAGTAAAAGGACATATAACAGGAGTGACAGACAAACGTTTGGTATTCGTCGAAGGGAATGGAAAACATACCTTAGGAGAGCTCGTACGAAATCATGAAAGAGCAAGATTCTATTACAACCCATTCAAACAGCTGCATGGAAAAATATGGGACAAAGTACTGCCCGCATGAGAAAAATTTCAAATGAATTTTTTGGGGAATCATTGTAGATGATCATGCTTTTACGATGCAACCAATATAATAAATGACCAATTAGAAGAAACAATAGATAGACTGAGCAAAACGATACCATGATTTTATTATGGACGTTATGACGTAAAAGTAAAAAGCATAGAAGATCTCTATACAGGGACATGTAAAATAATGGAACTGAATGGAATGGGCACATTGCCAGTACACATATATGATCCAAGTCACAATATACGGTTTGCTTACAAAGAAATTTTTAGACACCGAAATATTATTTACAAAATAAGCAAAGAAAACCACACCAGAGGACACAAATATATCTCGCTACGAAAAGCGAGAAAAATAATTAAAAAATATGGACTGTAATAGAGTACTCTTATAAAAAAAAGCTTCGCAAAACGCGGAGCTTTTTCATTGTGGTCCTAAAAAAAAGGATACAGTTAATAAGCAAATAATTGGGACAAGAAAGAAAAGAAATCCATACCAAAAATTTTTAGTTCCTCCTCGACGATACCTTTCTTTATGTGTACTATTAAAATAAGATTTACATGCTTTATTGGCATGTGAATAATAAAACACAGAGAACAAAAAAGACAAACGAGCACCATATACAATCACAACATTATCCTGTAGTCTGCCTACCAATAACAGAATACTAATTTCCATAAGGACAAATTGAACAAGAATAACGAATATGGTAGTTGTGTCATGTTTAAATTTTCGAGCGAAAGGAACAAAAAGTTCATCACCCAAATCAATCCAAGTTTTTTTAATGTAATTCATAATTTTCCTATTTTTTTTATTTTATTATATATAAAGAAAAGCAAAGAAAAATCAATATTTTATGCTAAAGTATACAAAAAAAACACTATATATAATGTTTTAAATAAAAAGAAAATTTGTTTTTTGACAAGATATTACTATATATACAAAACACTATAGTATACTAAATTCAAGGTATAATATTTTATTTTATAGATTCCTTTATGAAACATTTCAAATCATCTATTATGTTTACCATACTCGCTATCATTATAGCATTTTTTCTCTGAGCTGGGAAATCGCTTGCCATACCAGCAGGCATACAAACTATATTTATAGTCCTCATATTATGAATATTAGAAGTTTCCTTATCGTTTGATAATGCAGTAGTAAATGCAACCGTATTGAAAAAGATGGACACAAAATGGCAACAGAGATTTTTAACCCGAGGAATGGCTATAGCTGTTTTTGGTATGAGAATCATTTTTCCATTAATTATTGTAGCTATTGTATGATGAATAAATCCACTAGCAGCATTCAATTTAGCAATCTTTAATCCTGATCAATATGCAGCGATACTTACAGGTTCACACATAACTATTGCTTGATTTGGAGGAACGTTTCTACTTTTGGTAGCACTGAATTTTTTCTTGGATGCAGAAAAAGAAACGCATCGACTCTGATATATAGAAAAATATTTACAAAAAATATGATCACTCAAATCTATGGAAATAGTACTTACCATGATAATTGTGTATATCATAGGAAGATTTCTTCCGACAGCAGAACATCTTACATTTCTCATAGCAAGTATACGATGAATCATTGTTTTTGTACTTATGGAATGATTAACGACGCTCCTGCAAACATCAAAATGAGGAATTGCCAATATCCATAAAGTCTGATTATCATTATTTTTATATCTAGAAGTATTGGATGCAAGCTTTTCATTCGATGGAGTAATCTGAGCATTTGCTTTGAGCAAAAATATATTCATCATAGCATTAGGGCTTTGAATTTGAGCTATGTTTGTAAGAAGTTTAACAATAATGCTCGTAAAACAATGAACACTAGCCAAGTATAAATATCTTGAACATGGAGCATTTTGGGCTATCTTTGCACTAGCAGCGATTATGTTTTTGAATACCCTTTTCCATGTGTCAGAAACACTCACTGGTATACTATGAGCAATATGTATAGGACTAGCACTTTGGAGTTCAATAAAAGAAAATAAAAAAAATAATCTATCTTAGTCACATTCGACAGATGCACGACCCGACACTCCATATATTCGAAGCAAATAATTCAAACGAACCGAAATGGGCACCGGTAATTACCGGGGTTGGAGGTGAGATAAAAAGCCTTTCATGGTGAAACGACGATTTGTTTTGTTTGCATCTGGCTAGAGTTTTTTCGTCAGTTTTTGGGGCAATGCCAAAAAGTGACCCCAGCGGAGCGTTTAAAATAATATAATAAGACACAAGATTGAAAACATAAAAGAAATAATTACACTAATTCTTAGAAATTTCAATTCTTAACTTTTGCATATGTTACTCACTATCGGATTAGAGATCCATATAAAACTCAAAAGTATCAACAAGATGTTTTGTCAGTGTAAAAATCAACAGAATTTTGATGATCTTTTACCAAATACGAATATCTGTCCCGTCTGTACAGGACAACCAGGAGCGCTTCCTACCTTGAGTGAAGAAGTTTTGGAGAAAGCACTCATGTTGGGTAAAGCATTAAAATGTAAGATAAACGAAATTTCAACATTCGATAGAAAATCATATTTTTATCCTGATCTGCCTATGGGCTATCAGATTACCCAACTCTATCATCCTACCAATACCCAGGGACAAGTTTCCTTTTTCTTGGATAATTATACTAATGAAAGAACAGTTCATATCCAAGATGCACATATGGAAAATGACACAGGGAAAATGATCCATGACGGTGGACAAGCATTGCTCGATTTCAATCGTGCAGGGACACCATTGGTGGAAATAGTTACCTTACCAGACTTTAGAAGCGCAGAACAAGTAGTAGAGTTTTTAAAAGAACTTCAGAGGATAGTCAGATATAATGATATCGCAGATGCCGACCTAGAAAAGGGTCAGATGAGAGTAGATGTAAATATTTCATTGAGAAAATCAGAGACAGATCCATTTGGAACCAGAGCAGAAATAAAAAACATCAACTCATTTGGAATGATTAAAAGAGCTATCGAACACGAACAAGCAAGACAAGAAAAATTATACGAAGCTGGAGAAACGTTTTCTCAACAAACAAGAGGTCGAGACGACACCAAAGGTGAATCCTATCTTATGAGATCCAAAGAAGACGCACTCGATTATAGATATTTTCCAGAACCTGATTTGCCACCGTTGAAAATAGATGACGTCAGAAGAACTCGACTACAAGAGCAAGCGATAACTATTCCGCATACCATTATCAAACAATTTAAAGACTATGGATTCAATAAAGAATACATCAATGCGCTTATCAGTGATAAAGATATATTAGATTATTTTATGGGCTTTGTAAATAAAAACATAGAACCTAAACTTATTGTAAAACGAATCGCTGGACCAATCGCTGCACGAATGAAAGAAAATTTCACGACTATAGATAAACTTACATTCACACCATGACAATTTAGTGAATTTTTAAACAAAGCACAAGCTGGATCTCTCATGGAAAATCAGCTAAAAATAATCATGGATGAAATGCTGTCTACAGGAAAAAATCCAGAAGAAATCATCAAAGAAAAATGATTCGACGCACCAGCTATGAATAGCAACGAAATAGAGCTTATGGCTAAAGAAGTCTTAGCATGAAATGCTACTATAGTTGAACAATACAAAGCTGGGAAAACAACAACCATGGGATTTTTTATCGGACAATTAATGAAGAAAACATGAGGTAAGACCAATCCAAAAATTGCTCAAGAGATATTCGAAAAATTATTACAATAATGTAAAATACATTATAACTATAAAAGCTCCCCGTAATTGAGGAGCTTTTGTATATATGAGATATATTATATAGTAGCCAATACATAGATTCAAAGACCAAACATAAGTAGTCATACAATAAGATGGATCAGTTTAGTTTTTTCATGTTTGATCTTGGCAATTTTATCTACACTTGCATATCAGAACGCTACCATAACCGCTATAGCAACCATCGGTAAGACAAAGATTAGGTTATACACCATCAAATAAATATATCATCGAAGATTGAGATTTTTACTTTGAGAACTCATAAATCACAAGATAGTGAAATAGGGACCAGACGAACACGGAAGAAGAAATAAGCTAACTAATACTCCCACAAAAAACGCTCACCATGGAGAAGATACATTTTCGATCAATGCCATCATTTTTGGTCTTCGACTAAATGGCACTTCCATCACAAACCATTTCCCATATCGAAAATAATCTTTGAGGTTAGCAAGTCAGACAACGATTCATAGTATTCCTACAACGAGTTTGAGAATATATGTATTATTAGCAGTTGCAAGTGCTGAGAATAAACCGACACCCATAGCAAGATAGGTAAGAAAAACTGCTAAAGCGAAGAGTCCTCATGCAAGCAAGGTCTTTCTTCTACTCTTATGTCTGGTAAGTATGGTGGAAAGCAAAAGTAACATTACCGCAAATGCACATGGATTTATACTATCAGAGATAGCAGCAGGAAGCATAATTCAAAAGAACGATAATCTTTCTTTAAGACTTTTTTCTACGGGTTGCACACCTCCACTCAAAGCGGTATCTTTACATGCTGCAGCAGTAATTTGTGCTAATTTTCCAGAAAAATAATCTATAATATGTATATCGCCATTGATATAATTACAGTCAGTTCAACTATTGATAATAAGGAAAGGAACACCAATAGTATCATATGTCAGTTTATGTTTTTCAAGATATCCATTGAATTCATTCAGGTTCTTTTTATTGAAAAATACTTCTTTTTTTTGAAGATCAAATTTTTGACTAATCTGGTTGTTTTTAATATACTCCTCTACTTTAGCACAGTGCGGGCAACCATTACCATAAAATAAAACATATTCCTGAGCACTACCCACACTTATCATAGCGACAAACGCCACAATTATTCCTATCAGATATTTTACCTTCATCACGATAATAATTATGTAAAAATCATTTTTTTCTAAATTCTGAATTCTGCATTCTGCATTTTACTTATATTTGGTTGCTTCCAAGGTCAATGTTCATTCTTGATCAACGCTTACCGAGATAAGATTAGGAACATTTGTCTCAAGCAATTCATGATTTACATAAACAATTCATTTGGTAAGACTACCAACATCTAATCAAGAAATATAATCTATATTCCCAACTTTTGCAAGTGCCTGTGCCTGTTGAAAATCTTTACTCACATATAAAGAAGCTTTCTGTGCTATGAGTTGTGCTTGTTGTAAAGCTAGTGTATACTCTCATTTGTACACAAGTGTAGTAGAACTATACCCACTAGCATTCATAGCAGTATAAGTAGATAATGTCTTATCGAGCAGCATTCCTTTAGGTTCAGTTAATCAAAGTTTTTTAGCCCAAAGTGGTAACGTATATGAAGGCAAAGAGTTTTTATCAAATGTTTTCTGTAAAACAGCAAACGTAGTTTCAATAGTGGTATCAGTAGTATCAGTCATATCAACATATTTTTGTTGAAGTTGATCTACAAGTGTTTGTGCTTGTTCCATAGAAATTTTTCCAGCACTCATATCTTCAGATACCTGAGTAATAATGGTTTGCAATGTAGGTAAATCAGCTATAGTATTAATATCAACATTGAGTACATCATTTCTCGTACATCACAAAAAAACCAATGAGAAAATGAGAACCATAAACAAATGTTTTTTCATAAGAGGGAATAAAAAAAGTAAAGGGTATATTAGTTTTTAAAGATATGTTCATTTTTTAAAATTAATACCAAGAGAACAAACGTTATCAAAAGATTAAAAAAACTACCACCAAAACTTCCATATGATTTGTATGAATATAATCCTACAGGTATCAAACTAATAACAAATGAAACAGCAGAAATAGCGAATCAAAGAATAGCCAACGAAATTACTCGTTTCTTACATCTAATCATACCAATTCATGTAAACAACGAAAGCAATGAAAATGCAATCGCCAATAATATAGCAATCAATACACGAAGTCCGATACCAAATCCTAGACTAAACATAAATCCAAGTCCACTCAAAGAAATCAAAAATGAAAAAATACCAATAATTCCCGTAATAAGAGATATTCGTCCTACGATAGTGAATATAGTTGTAAGATATGGTTGAAGTTTATGATTTGCATCGTTTACAAAATGATTACTAAGGATATTTTTTACAATTTTATGATTAAGAAATTTAGCAAAGATTCACTTATTCATAATTTTTTCCATATTATGATCGATTCTTTTTTCTACCTTATCCAAAGTAGCTTCTTCACTAAAATGTCTTTTTTGATGTTCTTGATGAGTGTGTTCCATACATATATAATAAAAAACTAAAAAGGCGAAATACGTAACAAGCTTATATGAAATATAGTACTGATTTCAAGACTACAAAAGAAGAATTAGTCATTGCGAATGAAATGAAGCAATCTAATATATACTTTAGATTGCTTCGCTAAAACGCTCACAATGACCAAATCAAAAAAAATTCCAACATTCTGAATTCTGCATTATACATTCTGAATTAAATTAACAGTTTCTTTTGCTATCATATATTCTTCATTCGTAGGTATGACTACAACAGCAACTTTTGAATCTGGTGTGGAAACTATTTTTTCCAAAGGATCATCATATTGATTAGCTGTAGTATCAAGTACGATTCCCATCCAAGACAGTTTTTCAAGAAGTAGAGTCCTCACCATTGTCCTATGTTCCATAATACCAGCAGTCAAAACAATTACATCTACTCATCACAAAAGAGCTACATATGATCAAATATATTTTACCAGTGAAGTAATATACATATCCAAAGCGAGAGAACATTTTTGATTTCATTGCTCTATTCAGGCAATAATATCTCTCATATCATTGGATACTCAAGAGACACCAAGCAATCAACTTTGTTTATTAAGAAGATTGTCTATCTGTTCAGCTGTCATAGATTCGTGCGTCATAAGATAGGTGATGATAGCAGGATCTATATTACCTGATCTTGTACCCATCATCAATCATTCCAATGGCGTCATACCCATAGATGTTTCTACAACCTTCCCATGTTTGATAGCAGCAATACTCGCTCAATTTCCTATATGACACGTAATTACTTTCAAATCATTCACAGATTTTTTTGAATTCGTAATTCGTAATTTATAATTCGTAATTAATTGTTCGTACACGTATTGATGGGAAATTCCATGGAACCCATATCTTCTAATTTTATGCGTGTCATAATATTTGGCAGGCAAAGCATAAAGATAATGTTCTTGCTGCATAGTCTGATGAAAAGCCGTATCAAAAACAGCTATTTGCTGGACACCAGGAAAGAATTCCTTACAGGCTGAAATAACTGCTAAATTAGCAGGATTATGTAAAGGAGCTAAATCAACACACTCCTCTATTTTGGTGATAACTTCTTCAGTAATAATTACAGAATTTTTGAAATATTCTCCTCAATGCACGACTCTATGTCAAATAGCATCAAATATTCAATATGCAGAAATTTGAGGAAAAACAGAATGTAAAGCATCCTTATGATTTTTTATTTCAGAACTTTTTTCTCAGATTTTTTCGATATTTCATTTTACTACGACAACATTTTTCTCCATATCAAAGAGCTGATACTTCAAAGACGAACTTCACGCATTAAGCACCAAAATTTTCATAAAAATAATTTAGAATAGTAAAATGTTTAGAATAGTAAAATATTTTGTTTTTTAATCGCTTATGTACTAAAATATACAACTTTTTAATCTTAATAATTTTTTAATCTTTTAATTCTTTAATCTTAATAGTCTTTTAATCAGAAAAAACAATAAAAAAACCTCCCCGATAAAGAAACGGAGAGGAGTAAGATAGTATACAAAAGTTTATACAGCTACATCACCCTTTAAAGCAGGATGAGGATCATAGCCAGTTAAAGTAATGTCTTGGAGAGTAAAGTCAAAGATATTCTTTATTTCAGGATTCAATATAACTTTTGGCAATGGTCGTGGTTCACGAGTAATTTGTTCTTTTACCTGTTCCATGTGATTTATATAAATATGAACATCACCAAAGGTATGAATAAAATCACCAGCAGGTAAACCACATGCCTGTGCAACCAGAAGTAAAAGCAACGAATCCTGAGCAGTATTAAATGGTACTCCCAAGAAAGTATCACAACTTCGTTGGTACATCTGTAAATGTAGTTTTCCTCCAAGTACCCGGAATTGATAGAAACAAGGACAGGGAGGCAAAAGTGTTTTGGAATTATCATGAGGATTCCAAAGAGTCATAATCATACGACGATCATCAGGATTGGTCTTAATAGTTTCAATAATCTTTGAAATCTGATCAATACCTACGATATACGTCTCGTAAGGATTGATATTACCATGAAGAGCGATAACATCTTCCTGAAGGTTTTTTGGCAGATCTTTGAATATTACTTGACCGAAATGACGCATATGATGACCATAGGTAGGACCCAAATCACCCCACAACGTAGCGAAATTGTCATTTGCTTTGATTAGTCGGGCAAATAGTTTTTTTTCATCTTTCCAGGCAGGACTATACTTTGGATATTCCAAAGCTTTACCAGTTTTCTCCAACCAATTTTGGAAAGGCCATTCATTCCATATGCCGACACCTTGATCAACTAATGGTTTAATATTAGTTGAACCACTCAATTTCCAAAGTAATTCAATTGCTACAGATCTAAAATTAACATCTTTTGTAGTAAGCAAGGGAAATTGTTCAGCAACATCACGACAACGATATTGATAGCCGAAAATTGCCTTAGCATCGACACCGGTACGATTGGTTTCAACAACACCGAATTCAAGAATTTCATTTATGAGACCTAAATACTGTTTCATAGGTTTTTTATTTTAGTTGTTATTATTTTTTTATTTGAACCAATACTATAAATATTTTTTAGAATAAATCAAGAAGGGAATTTTTTAAAAAAACCTGCTATAACAGCAGGTAAGAATAATAAATAATAATATTATAATTTCCTTCTCCATTCTTCAATACGGAAGGGAATAGAGGAAGAAGGATAATTATCAATCTGATGATGTTGCCATGTTTGAGAATCAAGTACAGGGAAAAAACTATCTCCTTCAACTTCTTGATCCACAATACTCAGATATACCGTATCAATATAATCGAGAAAAAGTTGATATATTTCACTGCCACCAATTACGAAAACCTCTTCTATAGTGGTAGATTCTTGAAGTTGCATTATGGTTGTTTTCACATCAACCAATGAAGTACAAACTAAGATATTTTTTTGTATCTCTTCTGGAATAGTCAAAAGATCTTGGTTCGCATCATAGTCTGTTTGACGGGTAAGTATAATATTGATTCTTCCAGGAAGTGGACGAAATTTTATAGGGATACTTTCCCAGTTTTTTCTTCCCATAATCACTATACTTCCCATAGTCATACGTTTAAAAAACGCCATATCTTCGTTGATATGAAACAGTAATTTATTGTCTTTGCCTATCGCTCTATTTGATGATATACAGGCAATCATTGAGATGTGCATAAATTTTTATTTTAGTTATTATTATTTTTTATTTGAAAAATACTATATATAACATTTAAAATAAATCAAGTATAATAAGACAAAATAAAAACTCTCAATATATCTAGTTGTGATGATGTCGAAATTATATGTATATCAATAAATGAAAATCCCTAGAACAAGCGCTCTAGAGATTTCAGTAAGAAATATTTTATACGGCGATAATGAATTCAATCTTTGGATGTGAGTCATATCATTGAAGTTCAAAATCCGTGTATTTCCAGTCCCAAATTGAAATAAAATTTGGTAATTCAAGTGTAGGTAATGGTTTTGGTATACGAACGATTTGTTCATTAGCTCACTCAATATGATTTTCATAAATATGAACATCACCGAGAGATCACATAAGGATTCCAGGGACCATGTTTGCTTCCTTGGCAAGAAGGAGAAGTAATAACGCATAACTAGCTATATTATATGGCAATCATAACATAGTATCTACAGATCTTTGATTCCAGGTAAGATTCAACACTTTTTCACCTGCATGATTCAATGTCACAATAACTTGTCGAGAATAATGACATGGTGGCAAAGCCATTTGATTGAGTTCTGAAGGATTCCAAGCATTGACAATCATACGTCTATCGAATGGATTAGTCTTTAACTTATCAATAATTTCTTTCAATTGATCAATATTTCACATTCGATCTCTTCGTTGTACTCCATATATTCTTCAGAGGTCGTCCTCTTCCATCATATTCTTTTTGCTTTCTTCATCATTACCATAAGGAACTTTTTGTGGATTACATCGTTCATCTCGGATATGACAATTTTTTTCATGAAACTCTTTTTTGGAATGAATTCATTTAATAAAACATTCTAGTTCTGCAGCGATAGTTTTAAGTCCCATTTTCTTTGTAGTCAACAATGGGAATCCGTCAGCCATATCATGTCTGATAGATCGACACGCAATAGCATAGGTATCTACACCTGTTCTATTTTCCTTTTTAGGAGCTTTGAGAATCTCTTTGACAAGATTAGCATACTGAGCATCAATATGTTCCATGACAACATTAGAAAAGTATAAAAGCAATATAAGGAAGCTACGGAAATAGACAAAAAAAACAACAGGATTTAGAAAAAATGACTCCTTTGACTTGAAAGCACAGATAGATTTGCTATAAAAACAAAACGCCAAAGCGCAGAAACGCCAAAGCGACAAAATGATTGTTATTTTGTCCAAGAACGTTGAAGCGTTTAACCATTTTATCGTTTAGTCGAATTAAAGAATGAATCAAAAAGAATTGAACCAAAGTCTTAACGCGTATTGGAAAGAACATAAAATTTTCCAACAATCACTCGATCAGAGATCAGAAAAATTTCAATCTGTCACCTATGATGGTCCTCCCTTTGCTTCAGGGACACCTCATTTTGGACATGGATTAACTTCATCGATGAAAGACGCTATCCTCAGATACAAAACAATGAAAGGATATAAAGTAAACAGAGATCGATGATGGGATTGTCATTGATTACCAGCAGAAAAAGCGGTAGAAAAAAAACTTGGTATAGATGGCAAAAGAGAAATTGAAGATAAAATTGGGATAGAAAAGTTTATAGAAGAATGTAGAAATTATGTACAAAATACGAGCAACGAACGAAGAACATTTATTGACCAAATTGGAAGACGAGCAGATATGGATCATGCATATTATACAATGAATTTAGATTATATGGAGTCAGTGATTCGAGTATTTCAAAATATGTATAGTCAAAATTTAGTCTATAAATGATTCAACGTGCAATGGATGTGTCCTAGTTGTGCGACAACACTTTCCAATGCAGAAGTCAACGAAGGATATAAAGACAGACAAGATCCAGCAATCAGCATCAAATTTCCACTAATGATAGACAATATAAATAATCAAACTAAAACAGATATCAGCAAATATGAAGTTACCAAAGATGGATTTATTGAAGTGGTAGATTGTATCATCAAACGCGATGGAAAGATTTTTATGAACTATAGTGTCAAAGCACAAAAGTATGTTTGCCCAGGAGGTAAAGTAGATAAAGGAGATAGTATGGAATGAACAATAAAAAAAGAAATATTAGAAGAATTAGGTGTTACCGTCACAAAGATAACTAAACTTGGAAATATCAAAGAAATTTTACGTGGAACACTACGAAACCTCAATATGTTTGAGATAGAAATCGAAGGTGAACCAAAAATCATGGAACCAGAAAAACTCCCTCAAATGATACGAGCAGAAATAATACCGTCTGACAACAAGCTCGGATTTGCAGTAAATATAGAAAATACTATCATCGATGACGACATGGAAATCATGAGCCAATTTTATGATCTCTATCTCTACCAAAAAAGAATTTTTGAAAAAACAGATCCAGATGCACAATTTAGTGCATTAGCATGGACGACTACACCACGAACATTACCAAGCAATATGTTTTTGGCAGTAGGAAAACATATTCACTATACAACAGTATATGATATAGGAGCAAAAGAATATTTCGTTATTGCAGAAAATCTTTTGAAACAATATTATAGAAGTCCTGAAGAATATATATTAATCAACACCATCCAATGAGAAGCTATGACAGGATTAAAATATGAACCATTGTTCCAACATATCAACAAGAGTAAGATAGCAAATAAATATAAAGAGCAATTCTTTAAAATCATACCAGGAGAATTTGTAAGTACAGAAGATGGAACAGGTATCGTACATATCGCACCAGCATTCTGAGTTGAAGATTTCAATGCCGTTGCTCAATTTTTACCAAGAGACGATTCTAAAAATCGATTATTTCTACCAGTAAACGACTACGGTGAATTTACTGATGAAGTACCAGAACGAAAAGGAATCAGAGTATATGACGCCAACAAAGATGTGATTCAAAGACTCAAAGAAGAGGGAAGACTTATCGGACAAAGATCATACGAACACTCCTACCCACACTGTCGAAGATGCGATACGGCTTTGATTTCCAAAGCATTAACGAGTTGGTTTATCAAAGAACCTTCACTTACACCAATCACCGTGCCACATGCTGAAGAGATTGGATTTGTACCTGAGACCGTAAAGAAAAGATTTATCGACGTCATTAAAACTGCGCCCGATTGGAATCTTGCAAGAAATAGATACCGATGAGCGCCATTGCCTATCTGGGAAAACACCAAAAAACCAGAAGACATTATCGTAGCAGGAACATTAGATGAAATCTACCAAGGAACAAGAACAGGATCACAAAATATAACTAAAAATATCATCATCAGACATGGAGAGACCGTATATAACGAAACACATACCCACGATAGTTATAGCAAGACAGAGCTCAATAAAAATGGACTTAAACAAGCCAAAGTAGCAAGTAAATATCTCGCTTCATTGAAAAAAGAAGATCGAGTAGTTATCATTACTCCATTGGCAAGATCGCTCCAAACTGTGCTTCCTTTTTTGGAAAAGAAATTTCCTGACAGTATGTGAGATATACAGAAAAAATATCAAGACATCCAAAAAATATATCAGAATCTTCGAGACGAAAAAAAGATTCAACAATATATTCAAGATACTTCGACTCAGAAACTTTTTGAAATCAACGAAAAAATTTATGTTGACTTCAGAACGACAGACCTTATTGTGCCTGAATTACAAGACCAGATATTCCCAGCTCACTTGACGATAAGTAAACCGACAAACGAAAAATTAACCCCAGAAGGAGAATGTATTGATGATGTAATGGCAAGATGTAGAGCATATACACTAGAAGTGAACGAGAAGTTTGCGACAAAAACTATCGTAAGCATCACCCATAGAGATTCTGTTGTTTTGATACAACAAACATTTAAGGATTTTGATTATCTGACAAAAAAACAAGAATATAATCCAAACAACGGACAAATTGTTGTTCGTTATCGAGATAACAATAGGAATAAAGAAATGGATCTACATAAACCATACGTAGATAGTTATCGATTTAAAAAATGAAACAAAGAATATCGCAGAATTCCAGAAGTAATGGATTGTCGATTTGAATCAGGATCAATGCCATTCGGTCAATGTGGTTACACATGAGAAAAAAATTCTGAATTATGAATTCTGAATTCTGAATTAATTTATCCTGCTGATTTCATTATCGAAGGACTAGATCAAACCAGAGGTTGGTTTAGAGGTATGCATGTATGTGGAAATGCCGTAATGAAAAAAAATTCGTATAACAACGTAATTATTAATGGAATGATACTAGCTGAAGATGGTAAAAAAATGGCAAAAAAATTAAAAAATTATCCAGATCCAGAATATCTTTTTGGTAAATATGGAACAGATGCATACAGACTATACCTTCTGGCTTCACCAGGAGTTAAGGCCGAATCAATAAAATTTTCAGAAAAATGAGTGGAACAAGTTTACAAAGACTTTACCGCTTCTATCATGAATGGATATAAATTTTTCGAAACCTATGCAAATGTAGATAAGTGGACAACAGATAATACTGCACTCTATTTTATGAGACATGCAAAAGCAAACGGACAATTGATGGATCATCCACTCGCAGAAGAAGGGATCCAAGCGATGAAAGATCCCAAATTTATTGAACAAGTATTGAGAATAAATCCAGACATCATCTACGCAAGTCCATCACTTAGAACAGTTCAGACAGCTGAAGAAGTAGCACATATCATGAAAGAATATAGAGGTAAAAAAGTAAAAATAAAGACAGATGAAAAACTACGATCAGGTGAAACAATGGATACCATAGGCGTATATAAAAATTTGATTAAAAAATGAGCAGGACAAAATATTCTGATTATTTCCCACGACGTAAACTTTAACGAACTTCGACCAACACTCTACAATACGAAAGCATCACTCGACAAACTCGAAGTAGTTAAGCTTCCTACCTATAGTATCGATAACGAATTAGACAAACGGATACTTGCAGAGCTTCATAGTTTGGGTATTCAAGTCGAACAAGAAATGAATAAATACTTCCTTGATACCAGTGCAAAATTAGTTCTATGATTTATTGAAAAATTAAATAATCGATTTATCAGAAGATCAAGAAGAAGATTCCGAGCATCAGGAATGGATCACGACAAACGTTCAGCATTTAATACCTTATTTGAAGTCTTACAAAGCTATATGAAAATATGTGCTTCATTTGCACCTTTTGTAAGTGAACATATCTATCTTGAATTACAAAAATTCACAACAAAAGGGAAAGTTGAAGGAGATTCAATTCACCTCAAACACTTTCCACTTTACTCAGAAAAGTATATCGACAAACAATTATTAGAAGAGATTAGTGTAGTAAGAAGAATCATTTCACTTGGATTATTTATAAGATCAAAAAATAAAATGGCAGTTAAACAACCACTTTCAAAAATGCAGATTAGATTGTAATTCGCTAAGTTCATATTACGACATATTACGGACGAAGTCCAAATTACAAATCATTACGTCTTGCAAACACCCATAATTTCTATATCTTGAAGATAACCTTTTATACCTTTACATATGTATGTAATGCCAACAAAAAAACCTATCAAAAAAGCAACAGTCAAAAAAGCAGTAAGTACTGTAGAAACTAAAGCAAAAACTTTTGCAAAAAATTTCGAAAAAGAAGCAAAGGTTATCAAATCTGAAGGTAAAGAATTTGGAAGCAAAATTGGAACTCGACGAGAAGTAGCTACTACAGAAGAAAAGATTTTCACTATCATCGGTATTATCTTATTAATCTGATGAATATACTACATGAGAGAGTTTATTGGTGGAATGCTTTTGATCGTACTTGGTATTCTTCTTGTTACAGGATTCTTTCTTAAAAGAAAAAAATAATATATCTGATTTTTATCACGAAAGCTCTTCGCAACTGCGGGGAGTTTTTTTTGTTTTATTTTTAAAAGAACAATCAACTAAAATACAAACCAGATGCATGACAAGACACTCCCCATATTCGAAGCAATAAATATGTTCGAGCCGAAATGAGTCATACGAATGTGTGCGAATGAGGTGAGATAAACATATCATTCATAATGAAACGACAGTTTGTTGGGTTTGCATCTGGAAAGCATTTTTGCTCTCGTCCTTTGCGAAGTCAAAGGGTACTTTTGGGGCATTGCCAAAAGTAAGCCCAGCGGAGCGTTTGAAGTAGTATTTAATGGAAGTAATCGTCTTGATAATTCAGCTCTTTTCCATACAAAAAAACTAAAATACTTCAACCTTTTAACCTGCAACATTTTAACATTTTAACACGATATAATGGCAAAACTAACAACTAGAGCACAAGATTACAGTGAATGGTACAATCAGCTCGCATGAGAGCTAGCAGAGACTTCTGCAGTAAGATGATGTATGGTTATCAAACCGTATGGATTTGCACTTCGAGAAAACATCAGAGATATACTCGATAGAATGTTCAAAAATACAGGACATGTAAACGCATATTTTCCGATATTTATCCCAAAATCTTTTTTAAATAAAGAAGCTTCTCATGTAGAACATTTTGCAAAAGAATGTGCTATAGTGACGCATTATAGACTTATGAACGATCCTAATGGGAAAGGAATTGTCGTAGATCCAGAAGCAAAACTCGAAGAAGAACTTATCGTGAGACCGACATCAGAAACAATTATCTGGAATAGTTATAAGGATTGGATTCATTCCTATCGCGATTTACCATTGCTTATCAATCAACGAGCTAATGTAGTAAGACGAGAAATGAGGACAAGATTGTTTTTGAGAAGCGCAGAATTTTTACGACAAGAAGGACATACCGCTCACGCAAGTGCAGAAGATGCTGATGCAGAAGCAAGAAAAATGCTGGATGTCTACAACGATTTCTGTACAAATTTCATGGCTATTTCACCTAGACTAGGTACCAAACCAGAACATGATAAATTTGCTGGCGCAGTAGCCACCTACGCATTTGAGCCGATGATGCAAGACGGAAAAGCATTACAAGCAGGTACGAGTCACAACCTCGGACAAAATTTTGCCAAAGCTTTTGATGTAAAATTCACCAATGAAAAAAACGAATTAGAATTTGTGTACGCAACATCACGAGGAGTTTCGACAAGACTTATTGGATGACTTATCATGGCACACTCTGACGATACAGGACTTATCTTACCACCAGCACTAGCACCACTCCACGTCGTTATCGTTCCTATTTTTAAAACACCAGAAGAACTTCAACAGATCAAAGACTATATCCAACCACTTATCGAAAGATTCGAGACCACTAAACTCGATTTCCATTCCAAATATTTCAAAGACAGCATTCCACTCAAACGAAAAATTGATGAAGATAGTAACAAATCCGCAGGACGAAAATTCAATGAATATGAACTCAAAGGAGTACCTATCAGAATCACCGTCGGAGCAAGAGATATCGCAAGTGGTATGGTAGAAGTATTCAAAAGAGAATCAGGAGAAAAAGAAAGTATCAAGATAGAAGATGTAGATCTTCATATCGATCAATATCTCTATAAAGCACAGAACAATTTATTAAAGAAAAATACTGCATTTAGAGAAGAACATACCTACACTGTAGATACCTATGAAGAATTCAAAGAAAAAATCCAACAAGGATTTGTTATGGCACATCGAGATGGGACAGCAGAAACCGCTGACAAGATCAAAGAAGAAACTGCTGCAACTGTGAGATGTCTGCCATTTGATCAAGTAGATGAAACTGGAGCTTGTATCTATACAGGCAAACCAAGTACGAGAAGAGTATTATTCGCAAGAAGTTATTAATTTATACATTAGCATAAAATATATGACAAAGATATACATCGTTAGACACGGCCAAAACAAAGACAATGCTAACGGAATTCTTAATGGACATCGTGATTTACCACTCACTCAGCTCGGAATCGACCAAGCAAAAGAACTAGCACAATCAATCAAAGAAGCAGATATACATATCGATAAAGCATATAGCTCACCATTACAAAGAGCATATCAGACGGGAGAAATAATTACAGATCACTTAGGAATAAACCAACCAGAAAAGCTAGATATACTCATTGAACGTGATTTTGGAATCATGACAGGGAAACTCATCAAAGATATAGAAAAATTATGTGCACCAAATATTATCAAAGCCGATATCATAACCTATTTCATTACTGCAGAATGAGCAGAAACATTTCCCCAATTGATTGAAAGAGCCCAAAAAGCCTTAACATATATAGAAGAGAAACATAGCAACGAAAACATACTCATAGCTACGCATGGTGATTTTGGGAAAATGTTATATACTGCATATTATAATCTAGATCGAAAAGAAGTTTTAGTTAAATTTCATTTCGGTAATTCAGAAGTACTCTTACTTTCACCAGAAACTACAGCAAACCAAGCACATATATTTCACACGAAGCAATATAACCACTAATATAAAAAAAGCCCTTCCGGGCTTTTTTTTGAAATGAAGTATAGTATTATTTTTTTAGTCCATTCTTTTTTCTATCTGAGTCTGTAAGAAATACCTTTCTCAGTCTGATATTTTTTGGCGTGATTTCTACATATTCGTCAGTACTAATATATGCTAATGAGTCTTCAAGCGTCAAAGGAATAATAGGTTCCAATCGCATAGATTCATCATTTCCACTTTCTCTGACATTGGTCTGTTGTTTATTCTTGGTAAGGTTGACAGTCATGTCTCCTGGTTTTGCGCTTTCACCGACGATCATACCTTCGTACATGGCCGCTTGGGGAAGGATAAAGATCTTACCTCTCTCTTGAAGCTTCCAAATACTATATTTCATACATTTTCCATTTTCCTGACTAATCATAGAACCTGTTGTCCTCTTTGGGATTTCTCCTCTATATTCTCCGTAATGAGAAAACGAACTATACATAATTCATTCTCCTCTAGTCACCAAAACAAAACTTCATCTGAATCAGAGCAATCCTCTTGTCGGTACTTCAAATTCCAAGGTACTAATTCCATTTACGGTAAACATATTTGTCATTTGTCATTTTTTCTTTGCAATCATATCTATAACCGTACCAGATAATTTTTCATCAACGTTGATCACTACATGTTCTATCGGTTCCATTTTTTTACCATCTACTTGTTTGAAAATTACTTGTGGTGCAGAGACTTGAAGTTCAAATCATTCTCTTCTCATCGTTTCGATAAGCACAGATAAGTGAAGTTCTCCTCTACCAGAAACCGCGAATCTATTTCCTCATTTTTCAAAATCTATCTCCAATCCTACATTAGTCTGCAATTCTTTGTGCAGTCTTTCTTGGATATTTTTTGAGGTAACTAATTTTCCTTCTTTACCAGCAAATGGTGAATCATTTACCAAAAAATCCATCGTCAATGTGGGTGCATCTACTTTGATAGGTGGAAACGGTTCACATCATTCTACTCCTATAGTTTCTCCCACATAAATATTTGGGATACCAGCGATAGTAACGATATCACCACAAAGTCAGGTTTTAGTTTCCACTCTCGAGATTCCAAGCGTGGTGAATATTTTAGTTATTTTTCCTTTTCTTTTGTTACCATCATTATCAAAGACAACAACTTCTTGTCATTGACTGACCGTTCATTCATATACTCTTCCGATACCGAGTCTTCCGATAAAGTCATCATATCCTAGGTTAGCAACTTGCATGCGGAAAGGTTTGTCAGAATAATCTGGTGCAGGTTGTACCGCTTTTTCTATCAAATCAAAAATAGGGAATATATTTCAATGTTCTTTTGCTTCTTCAAAATCCTTCATATCATCAAACGCATATCCTCCCTTTGCACTACAATAAATAATAGGAAAATCTGCTTGTATATCAGTAGCTCCAAGTACAAAAAACAAATCAAATAACTGGTTGATTACCCATACTGGTCTAGCTGTTTCTTTATCGATTTTATTGATAACAACGATAGGATTGAGTCCAAGTTCCAAAGATTTTTTAAGTACGAATTTAGTTTGTGGCATCGGTCATTCATAGGCATCGACAAGAAGCAATACACTATCGACCATTTTCAACACCCTCTCTACCTCACTTCAGAAGTCAGCATGTCAGGGAGTATCGATAATATTGATTACATCTCATTTGTAATTTACAGAAGTATTTTTGGAATAAATCGTAATTCCTCTTTCTCTCTCCTGGTCATTGCTATCCATGATAAGATTTTGATCTTCAGCCATTTTCATCGTACCAGACTGCGTCAACAATTGGTCGACTAAACTAGTCTTTCCATGATCTACATGGGCGATAATAGCGATATTTCTGATTTTCATTGGTATATATAAACATTTTAAAAAAAAGACCCTCTGAGAAAGTCTGTATTAAAAACTATATCTCGATTGGTCTATCTATACTTTTTTCCTAAGAAATTGCAATACTGTATCACAATCGACAGATACACGACCCGACACTCCCCAAATTCGAAGCAATTAATATAATCGAACTGAAGTGAATCCCCGTAGTACTACGGGGGGAACAAAGTGAGATAGATAATTCTTCATGATAAAATGACAGGTTGTCATATTTGTATCTGGCTAGAGTTTTTCCTGCTTGCGCAGACAAGTCGTCAGTTTTTGGGGCGATGCCAAAAAGTGACCCAAGCGGAGCGTTTAAATTTTTATTAAAATATTGTTTGAGAAAATTTTATTTATCTATCAACTTTGCTACAACCATAATTCTTTTACTATCTGTACCAAGTGGATAACATCACATCAAAGTAATATAACTACCACCAGCATTCTGGTACGTCATATATTGAGCATTTACTTGTTTTGGATTTACGATAAAGAGATCGATAACCTTGTATTCAAACAACTTTCCTTGTCGGAGAATTTGGATCAATGTACTATCTTTGAGTTTTGGAAGATCTTTGAAAATAGTTCCATAGGGATTTGTTTTCCAGATGACATAACTAGTATGACCAAACAACAAGGTATTTCCTTCTTCTCCAGGAGCTGG
>Ga0194052_1000107_pt1 | contig 58355 bp, 59 predicted proteins | sample SepL226m_MetaG_FD_160117 | JGI IMG/M metagenome (GOLD analysis project Ga0194052, IMG submission 160117) | Anoxic zone freshwater microbial communities from boreal shield lake in IISD Experimental Lakes Area, Ontario, Canada - Sep2016-L227-6m | ecosystem: Environmental > Aquatic > Freshwater >...
TCGCCGCGGCCGCTGGTTGCCGCCAGCGCCCCTGCGCCAGTGGAGGCCCCAGCCGAAGCGGCGGTGCCAGAACCGCGGATTAGGGACCAGACGAATCGTCGCCACCGGCACGGCCAGAAGAGTTCAACCGCGCTGAAGAAGCACAAGCCGGCGAGCCCACACCCGAAATCGGCCTTACCGCATCGGCCAAAGGTCGTAGTAACTGAAGGCCCGCCATCGGGCGAGCCGTCCAGCTCATCATCGGCGGCAGCGGCAACCGAATTCGGCTGGCCTTAACCTTTGCTCAGGTTGCTGCTGCTTCGTTCGCTTCAGCCTTCGAGCGGATGTCGGCCAGCTGGTCGTCGACCCAGTCTCCAGGATCACGCTCGGTGACGATCGCCTTGAGCCCGTCAATTCGTTCTTTGCGTCGCTCCGGGTCCATTGTCAAGGCGCTGTAGATTGCGTCGGCCAGCTCCTGAATATTGAACGGGTTGACGCTGATCGCAAATTCGCCAAGCTCCTCGTGCGCGCCGGTGTTCTCGGAAAGGATTGAGACGCCGTCACGCTGGTTTACCAGCGGACCTTCTTTGGCGACGAGGTTCATGCCGTCGAACATCGCATTGACGAGCAGCACGTCGTACTGGCGGTAGGAGGCCATCGCCTCTTCGAGGTCATCGCGCAGCTTCAGCTGGATTGGCATCCAATCAGGCGTTCCGTGGCGCAGGTTTACGACGGCTACCAGCGCTTCGATCTTCTCGAGGTATTCGGCGTACTCGGGAACGTCGGTTCTTGATGGCATCAGCTGAGCGATGAACGACACATGCTCACGGAACTCAGGGTGCTGGTCGAGGAAGAGGTCAAATGCCGTAAATCCACGAAGAACATTCTTCGATAGGTCGGCGCGGTCGACGCGCAGAATTAGATGCTCACGCCGACGTCGCTCCAGCTCGGCCTCCAGCTCCAGCGTCCTTGGTGAATTGCCGACCTTTTCGGTGGCTTCGGCGTCGATCGGCAGTGGGTATGCGCGGATCCAGATCTCGCGGCCGTCGTGGTAGACGATGCCCCGCTCGAAATCGACTTCGAGATCAAGCAGGTCTCGGCAGCACTGAATAAAGTTGCGACGGTAGGCCTGCGTGTGGAGTCCGATTATGTCGTTGGCGAGCAGTCCGTGATAGAGCTGCTCACGAATCTCGGTCGGCAGGACTCGCCAGGCATCGGACTGCGGCCACGGGATGTGAATGAAGTGGTGGAGAAATACGTCCGGCCGCGCTGCGCGGACAAGTCCAGGCAGCGTGTAGAGGTGGTAGTCGTGAACCATCACAACCGGGTCGGGCTTGCCGGCAATCTCCTCGATCACAGCGGCGGCAAGATCTTCATTGACGACCTTGTAGCCGAGCTCAAAGGCGTCAATCTCCCACTGCCGGACGTCAGGTGCGTTCGAGATATCCCAGAGGTAATGCTGGATAAACCACAGCATTGGGTTGGCAAAGATGTTGTAGAAGCGATCGAAGGCTTCTGGATCGCTGTCGACCAGTCGTACTTCGTACTCCCCTCCAAAGGGGGACTCGACGGTGAACGGGTGCCCACCCGCTTCGCGCGCTCGCGCCACGTCGCCGTCGGACATCGCGCTCGCAATCCAAACCGCTTTGCGGTGCGACACAAGGCCAGTCAATGCCGTCACCAAGCCGCCGCCGCCGCGCGAGATCTCGCCGTCGTCGCTGAACGTCACCGGCCCGCGGTTGGATACGAGTACGAATGGAGTCTCAGTCACTTGATCAGCCTACCCGCCCGTTGTGGCTCTCGTAAAATCGCGCTGGCAAGTTAAGCCGGTAGTTCAATTGCGAAGGTCGTGCGCCCTGGGACGCTTTCGACGCTAAGGGTTCCGCCCATCCGCTCGACTAGTTCACTTGCGATCGCCAGACCCAGGCCAGCGCCGCGCGTGCCGTCGGAGGTATAGAACGGTTCAAAGGCGCGCTCGATGTCGGCTCGCGGGATTCCTTCGCCAAAGTCGGTCACGGCAATCCGCGCGCGCTTCTCCGGTTGGCTGGTGGCGACGATCACGTCGGTTCCCTTCGGAGTGTGGGCGACTGCGTTGTCGACGAGGATTCGCACGACCTGAGAGAGGCGCTCAGGGTCGCAGCTGGCATATATTGCGTCGGCCGAGATTCGGACCTCAAGCTGCGAATTATGTTCGGTTAGGGCTGGAACAAACTCATTGGCGACGTCTGTGGCAAGCTTGCCAATATCGGTTCGCTCGCGCTGCAGCTCGACGGCGCCGGCGTCGATCCGGGAGAGGTCGAGCAAGTCTGTCGTTAGCTTCTCGAGCCGCGCCACACCGTCGCGCAGCTGCCCGAGAAAACGCATCCTTGTCGTCTCGTCCAACTCCTCATCTTCGAGTAGTTCAACAAAGCCGCTGAGCGAGAAGATTGGCGTGCGTAGCTCGTGCGAGGCGGTGGCAATGAACCTACGTCTGGCGCTGTCGAGCTCTGCCAGCTGAGTTTGCATTGCCTCCAGCGCCGCAGCGAGCCGCCCGAGTTCGTCGTCGTTGTCAACGGTAAAACGAGCTGAGAGGTCGCCGCCGGCGACCTGCCGGGCAGTCGTCTCAAGCCGTGAGACGCGCTTTCCAAATGAGCGCGCAACTAGGTAGCCAGCCACCAGCGCAGCGATCAGCCCGATGATCCCCGCGAGCAGGATCCGGTTGCGTACCAGCGTTACATTTCGCTCGACATCGGCAAGTGGCGCTGAGAAGACGATCACGTCGCCGAGCACCGGTCGGCCTGTTGTTGGGCTTTTCGAGAAGAGCGGGATCGCCGCTTCAGCGACGCGGCGCCCGGCGACCGATTCGATTGCTGCTGCGGTCTGCCCCGAACCGATCGCCTGCAGACCGGCCGGAAACGAAAGGTTGCCGATAGCGCTCTTGAGGTCGGAGTCGGACTTAACGAAGGGGGCGGTTCCCTTGCCGCTGTTGCCGACGCCGATCAGTGTGACGCGAGCGTTTGCTTGGTCTGCCGCGGCGCGAACCGCAAGGTCGATCTGGTCGACCGGTACGGCGCCTGCGAGTTTCTGTTCGATCGCTGGACCAAAACGCTGCGCGTTTGCGGCCAACTGCGAGGTTCGCTCATTCGTCAGGTTCGATTCGAGCTCGGGTACCACGCCGACGTAAACGATTGCCATCGCGCCTAACGTGATCACGAAGAAGAGCAGCGCTAAGCGGTTAGCGATCGAGCGTGGCTCGCGCATTAGGATCCGTCTGGCTCGCGGAAGCGGTAACCAACTCCGCGAACAGTGAGAATGTATTTGGGCTCGCGCGTATCGCTCTCGAGCTTCTCACGGAGGTGGCGGATGTGGACGTCTACGGTCCGCGGGTCGCGGTAATCGCTGTTGCCCCAGACTTGGCTCAAGAGTTGGTCGCGGCTCCAAACACGACCGGGGCTGCCAGCTAGGGCAAGCAGGATTTCAAACTCGACGAAGGTCAGTTCGACCGGGTCGCCTTCCATCAGGACGCGGCGCTTGGGCAGATCGATCTGCAACTGATCATTGATGATCGGCTGATCTTCATCGTCACCCGGTTCGCGCGCGAGCGTCGAGCGGCGCAGCAGTGCTTTAACGCGGCTGCGGAATTCGCGCACTGAGAATGGCTTCGTGATGTAGTCGTCGGCACCAATCTCAAGGCCGACGATCTTGTCGACCTCCTCCGACTTGGCGGTGAGCATGATGATTGGAACCGTGCTGCGGGAGCGCAGCCGCTGGCACAGTTCGAAGCCATCCATCCGCGGCATCATCACGTCGAGGACGACGAGGTCGAAGCTCGATTGGCGAAACAGCTCTAAACCTTCGCGCCCGTCGCTTGCTTGGACTACTTCGTAGCCATCCTGTCTCAACGGAAAGGAGAGGAGTTCCTGTATGGACTGCTCATCGTCAACGAGCAGAATTCGTGCGGTCCGCTCTGTCATCTGCGCTTGCCAGCCTAGGCGCTTTACCCTCCCTATTCAGCAATGCTAGACCCGCGCATCTACCGAACAGCATTTATCCCGGTGCTCTTCGTCCTAATCATCGTCGCCTTCTCGCTTGAGAACCGGCCGCTCGCGCTGCGCTCGCAGCTCGTTCCCGATGCGTTCGATGGCGCGCGCGCAGCACGGATGTTGAAATCGCTAACCGACCAGTACCCGTCGCGGCGGCCGGGTAGTTCAGGTGATGATGCACTTGCGAGGCGGGTCGCAGCCGAACTTCGGCTGGTGTTGCCAAAGGTCGTCGTGCACACCAGCATCGTGAAGGACGCCAAGACCGTTGACGGCGAGCGCGATCTACTCACCGTTCAAGCGACGCAGCCCGGCTCGGCGCCGGCCGCGCAGCTGGTTCTTGTAGCTGGCCGCGACGCACTCGCACCGCGTTCGCCGGCTGCTCTCTCAGGGACGGCTGCACTAATTGAGATTGCTCGCGTCGTGGCGCTGGCGCGCGGGCAGCGCAGCGTGACTTTCGCCTCGGTCAGCGGATCGACCGGCGGCCAAGCTGGAATCGCCGAACTAGCGGCGCAGCTCGATCGCCCTGTTGACGCGATGCTTGTGCTCGGGGATATGGCCGGACCTGCAACAAGCGATCAACCGGTTGTTGGGTGGTCGACGTCGCCGGGCGCATCGCCGCTGGTCTGGACTCGCACAGTTGCGGCAGCGCTGAAGACGGAGACCGGGCTCAACGCTGCTCTGCCGCTTGCGCGCAATGAGCTTGCTCGTTTCGCTTGGCCCGTCAGCGTCGGCCAGCAAGGCCCTCCTGTAGCGAGCGGAATTCCTACTGCTCTACTTTCGGCGAGCGGCGAGCTTCCGCCCGCGGCCGACGCTTCTGTCGACGCGACTCGGCTTCAAGGCTTCGGGCGTGCCGCGCTACGAAGCTTGAATGCGCTTGACCAATCTCAGCGTATTTCGGCTGCGAGTCCCAGCGTTGATCTGGTCGTGACGCGCAAGATGCTTCCGGCTTGGGCTATCCGGCTGCTCGTGGCGGCCCTGCTCCTGCCTGCACTGCTGACTGCCGCCGATGGTTTCGCGCGGCTGCGGCGCGAGCGCTCGCCGGTTGCTCGCTGGTTGGTCTGGGTGCTGGCCGCAGGGTTGCCGTTTGCGGTTGCCGCGATCTTTGTGCGCGCGCTCGGCCTGCTCGGAGTGCTTAACGCGACGGCTCCACCATCGCCGCCGGGGGCAGTTACGTTCGGAATGTCGGGCTGGGGAGTCTTGATCAGCGCTGCCGTGATTTTTGCGCTCGGCTTCCTCGTGGCCAGGCCTGTGATCAATCGCAGGCTCGGCGTGAGCGATTCAAGCGAGCAAGCTGGTGCATCGCTCGCGCCGACGCTGGTCGCTTGCATCGCCTCCGTCGTGATTTGGATCTTTAACCCTTACGCCGCGATTCTGCTCATTCTCCCAGTCAATATTTGGTTGCTCGTTGGCTCGCGTGATCTGCCGCTGCGGCGACGCTGGGCAGTCGGTTGGATATTGATCAGCGGGATACCTGTGCTGCTAGTTGCGTTCGCCTACCTCGAGCAGTTTTCGCTCTCGCTGCCTGAGTTGGTGTGGTTCATCCTGCTGTCGTTGGCGGGCGGGACGCCGTCGCTTCTCGTTGTTATCGGCTGGTGCGTGGTCTGCGGCGCCGCTGCCGCTGCCTTACTCAGGACTGCTCGCAGCGCCCGCGCGCCGGATCAAGCGATCACGGTCCGAGGACCGGTCAGTTACGCCGGTCCAGGGTCGCTCGGCGCCGTCGATTCAGCTCGCCGACGCTGACGGCTCGTCACCGATTCGGTGCTCGTAACCGGATAGCTCGACCGGCTCGTTGTTTGAGTCGATGAAACTGATTGCCGACGGTCCTTCTCTCACGCGACCTACTTGCGTTAGTCCCGCGACGGAGTCAGCGGACTGATCGGGCAGGCAAACACAGAGCTCGAAGTCCTCGCCGCCGCTGGCTGCAAACTGGGCTGGGTCGCGCCCCAGCTCAAGCGCAATCTGCTCGACCCCGTCGGCGAGTGGGATCGCCGCCAGCTCGATCTCAATTGCCACATCGCTGCGTGAAGCAATCTCTCCAGCATCGCTAGCAAGCCCGTCTGAGATGTCGATCAGCGCATTGGCGCCCGCATCGAGCAGATCGCGGGCGCAGTCGAAGCGCGGCTCAGGCCGCATCTGCGCGGCGATCAGATTGGCTGTCACGTTTGCTGGCAGGTCTGCGCCAGCCCCTGCGAGCACCGCGAGTCCTGCCGCTGCGGCGCCGAGCGTCCCGCTGACACAGACCGCATCACCCGGCCTCGCTCCAACTCGGCCGATCAGGTTGGCGGGGTCATCGCTCCAGCCGACGACGGTGACGGAGCAGAACAGGTTCGGTGAGCGAACTAGGTCGCCGCCGGCGATTGTCGTTCCAGTCGCTTCAGCCAGCGCTTCCGCGCCGGCGGCGAGGTCGAGGACATCCTGCTCGCTCATCTGGCTCGGGATGCCGAGTGACAGATAGGCCTCACCTGGCTGCGCGGCCATCGCCGCTAGATCGGAGAGCGCTACCGCGAGCGCTTTGTGGCCGACGTCGGCGATCTTGACGCGCGGGTCGTCGAGGTTGAAGTGGACACCATCAACGATCGCGTCAACGCTGGTGACGCAGTAAGGCTCGGAGCGGATTACCGCGCAGTCGTCGCCGATCCAGCTTACGTTGCGAGTTCCGCGCTGAGTGAAAAGCTGCTCGAAGGCGCCGATGAGCGATCGTTCGCTCACTCAGAACCCTCTAGCGGTGGCGGTAGACGATCCGAGCGCGGTCCAGATCGTACGGAGAGACCTCGACACGGACGCGATCGCCGGGAAGGATTCGGATTCGGTATCGGCGCATCTTGCCGGCTACGTGGCCGAGCACTAGGTGACCGTTATCGAGCTTTACGCGGAACATCGCGTTTGGCAGCGCCTCGACGACGTCTCCTTCGAACTCGACTTTCTCTTCCTTGGCCATCAGGGCTGACCGTAGCAGTCGCTTCGCCCGTTAGCCGGGACTTACACCGCCGGTGCCCGGGTCTACCGGAACTGGCGTTGGCGTTGGCTTCGGTGTTGGGACCGGTGTTGGAGTTGGCGCTGGGTTCGGCGGTGCTTCGTACTTGCCTGGACTGTTCTTCTTGGGATTCTTCGTCTTGCCGTCCTTTGGCTTATTGCCGGCGAGCGGGTCTACCGGGCTTCCGGGCGCGCCGTTGGTCGCGTATGTGCCAAGGAAGTCTTGCGCTACGAAGGGCTCTTTTGGATCGGGGAATGGGTCGCACGGCCGCCCTTGCATTGCTACCTGCATGAAGTCGTGCCAGATTCCCGCCGGCGCGTCGCCGCCAAACATCGTGCCCCATCCGGGAACGGCCGTCATCGAAGTCGTAGCTGCCGGGTAGCCGACCCAGACCGCGGTGTTGAGCGAGGTTGTGAAGCCATCGAACCAGGCGTCGGTGAAGCTGCTGGTGGTGCCGGTCTTTCCGGCGGCCGGGCAGCTCAGCTGCGCGCGGGTTCCTGTGCCGCCCTGAACGTTTGCTTCCATCGCCTTGACTGCCTCGTGCGTCTGACCATCGGTGAAGACCTTGACGCGGTCGGTTCGGCCGAGCGAGGTGTCGACGGTACCGTCGGCGAACACGACCTTCTTGATCGCGACCGGCCGGATTCGCCAGCCGCCGTTGTTGACCGTTACATAGGCTCGCGTCATCTCGAGCGGCGAGACACCGTTTGTGAGACCGCCGAGGCCCTCGGCCGGGTAGGCGTCGAGATGGCTGGTGATTCCCATGTCGTAGGCGGCCTGACGGACTGCTTCTGGGCCAACGTCGAGATCTAGCTGTTGGAAGACGGTGTTGTCGGAGCGAACTAGCGCGTCGAAGACAGTCGTTGTGCCGGCATATGAGTGGTCATCTGTCTGAACGTCGATAGGCGTTCCGGTTGCCTTGTCGATGAACTTCAGCGGCTTCGACTCGTAGGTCACCTTGTTGATGTCAACACCCTGGCGGAGCGCTGCCATCAGCACCATCACTTTGAAGGTCGAACCAGGTTGGCGCCTGCCTTGCGACGCGAGGTTGAACTTCGACTGCGAGTAGTCGCTCGACGAAGCCATCGCCTTGATGTATCCGCTGTTTGGATCTATCGAGACCAAGGCTGATGACGGATCACCGGGAACTGGAAGCTGGCCCGCGATCGCGTTTCGCGCAGCCTGCTGAAGTTTTAGGTCGACCGTTGTGTAGACCTTCATCCCGCCGGCGCGCACGCGGTCTGCCCCGTAACGCTTGATCAGCTCGTTGCGGACGTAGTCAAAGAAGTATCCCTCGCGGCGCTTGGCGTAGTAGTTGTTGCTCTTTACTCCGAGAGGGGCCTTCTCGGCCGCGGTCTTCTGCGCGTCGGAGATGTACCCCTCGCTTGCCATCTGCCCAAGGACCTCGTTGCGGCGCTGCAGCGCCAGCCTCGGCGCGAGGAATGGGTTGTACTGCGACGGTGCCTGGGGTAGACCCGCGAGCAGTGCAGCTTCGCTGAGCGTTAGCGCGCTAGCTGGCTTATCGAAGAAGACCCGAGCGGCGGCACTGACGCCGACGGCGGTCTGGCCGCCGACAGTTCCGTAGGGAACGTTGTTGAGGTACTGGGTAAGGATCCAGAGCTTGCCGGCGTGGCCCGGGTGCTGGCCCTCTAGGTCTGTCGCCAACTTGGCCTCGCGGATCTTGCGCGCGATCGTCCGCTCTTTGTTGCCCTTGTAAAGGTTTCGTACCAGCTGCATTGTCAGAGTTGAGCCGCCTTGGACGGTCGAGCCATTCGAAATGTTCTTGAGTGCTGCGCGCACCACGCCCTCGTAGTCGACCCCGTGGTGCTGGTAGAAGCGACGGTCCTCGATTGCGACGGTTGCGTTGCGCATGTCATTGGTCATCGACGCTTGGTCGACCGGTGTTCGCAAGACATCACCTTGGATGAAGCCGAGGCGCGTTCCGTCGGATGCGAAGACGTCTGAGGTCGCTCCCTGCTCGCTCGGTTTGAGCTCCGAGAGCTTTGGCGCTGAGGAGGCGACCGACGCTAGATAGCCGAAAGCCCCGAGCGCGCCGATGAAACAGACCGCCCCGCCGACCGCTAGCAGCGCAAAGATCGCTCGCCCAGCACCAGACTGGCTGCGACGACGACGAAGTTTTCGGCTGCGGAGTGACATTCAGTGGTTGTTCGCTGCAGCTCTACCGGCACCTGCCAAAAGGCCCCGTATCTGCTGCGAAGAAAGCCGATTCTAGCTGGTCAGTTGGGCTCACAGCGCCGCTTCAACTGCAGGCTCCGTGGCTACATTGAGGAAGATCACAATGACGAGCGCTAACGCACTGCCAGCAGAGCTACCGGAAATCATCTCGCTTGACGCGCTCGGGACGCTAATCGAGGTTGTCGACCCGGTCGGTGGTTTGGTTGAAGCCCTTGCGACTCGCGGCGTCACGGTAAGCGCGGAAGAGGCATCACAGGGTTTGGCTGCCGAGATGTCTTATTACCGAGCGAACAGCCCGCTGGCGGGGAGCGAGCAGGCACTCGATCTGTTGCGTGACCGCTCGACCGAGGTGCTCACTGAAGCGCTGCCGCCGTCGGCATCGGTGATTGGCTTTGAGCAGATGCGCGAGGCTCTCGGCGAGGCGGTCCGCTTCGCTCCGTTCCCTGAGGTGCATTCGGTCCTTGATCGCTTGCGCGCTGAGGGGCTGCGGCTTGTGATCGTCAGCAACTGGGACATCTCGCTGCACGATGTGCTTGACGAAACTGGCCTGCGCGAACGAGTAGATGCTGTCGTCACCTCGGCTGAAGAGGGGCTCGCGAAGCCCGACCCGGAGCTGATCCGCCGAGCTGTCAGACGCGTTGGCGGCGACAGTGAATCGACTCTCTGGCACGTTGGCGACGACCCGGCTTCCGATCTCGAGCTGGCCCGAGCAGCCCGCGTTCCTGGGGTTTTGATCGATCGCTATCAGCAGTACGGGGATCTCGCCGACGTCGCGGTACTTGATTCGCTCAGCGGTCTGCTGGCTGACGGTCGCTAAGGTTGCGAACGATGCCGGATGCCCATCCAGAGCCGCTAGCAGCGCCCTTTTCGCACCCTTCGCCGCCGCTGCTGCCGGAGCTGCCAGACGGTGTTGAGCCGACCCCGTTGGCTCCACAGTGGCGGGCTTGGACGGCCTTCGCCGCACTGGTCGTCGGCTTCGTCTTTGCGGCCGTCGGCGCAGTTGTACTGACCCTAATTGGCGGCGCGTTCAACGGTGCTTCGCTCGCGAGCGGCAAGTTTGCGCACCCCTCCCCAGCGGTCAACATTCTCGCGACCGTCGTTCAGGACCTCTGCTTGATCGGCGCGGCGGTGATCTTCGCGCGGCTCGCCGGGCGCCCGAGGCCATGGGATTTCGGGCTCCACGGAACGCGCTTCTGGCCGGCAGTTGGCTGGGGAGTACTCACGTTGACAGCCTTCTGGTTTGTCACCTTGGGATGGGTCAAACTGGTTGGCGCAAGTAATGCGACCGAGAAGCTGCCGACCGAGCTCGGCGCCGACCAGAGCACGGTGGCGTTGGTCTGCGTAGGCGTTCTTGTCTGCGTCGTTGCACCGCTGGCCGAGGAGTTCTTCTTTCGCGGTTTCTTCTTCACGGCGCTGCGCTCATGGAAGGGAATCTGGCCGGCAGCAGTGATCACCGGGTTGATCTTCGGCGCTATCCACGGAGGTTCGTCCGACATCGCTTTCCTTGTGCCACTGGCCTTCTTCGGTTTCTCACTCTGCCTGCTCTACGCACGAACCCGCTCGCTTTATCCGTGCATTGCAGTTCACGCTTCAAACAACGCGATTGCGTTTTGTTCATCTCAGGGCTGGGGCTTGACTACCGGCATCGCAGTGCTGGCAGGCGCGCTAGCGCTTGTTGCTCTCGTCTGTTGGCTGGTGAGGCTCGCTGCAGGGCCAACACCCGCCTGGGCACTGAGCTGACGCAAGTACGGGGCACGCGCGCGTACAATCGGCCAGTGCCTAACCTGCGCCTGATTTTTTGTTCATCGGTTGCTGCGCTCGCGTTGATGCTTCCGAGTACCGCCCTTGCTCAAGATGCTGTTCCGGCGCCGGCACCGCTGAAGACGACGATCCGCCTCTCGTTTACGAATCTCGTCAATCGCGCTGTGCTCAGCGGCAACCCGTGGACGATCAAAGGGTCGGTCAGCGGATACGTGCCTGGGCAGACGGTCAAGCTGACCGTTTTGCTCGCTGGTCGGACGATCGTCTCAAGGACGCTCGCGATTAGTGCTGCCGGATCTGGCGGCAGCTTCGTCTTGCCGCTGACGCTCGGCGGCGCCGGTCGGCTGACAATTCGCGCGAGCCATGCGGCGACCGCAGAGATGGCAGCCACCGAGGCAGCGCCGATGCACGTGACGATCGCTAAGGCTTACGCGCAGGCTGGCTGGCGCGGACTGGCCGTGAACTACCTCCAGAGCCACCTTGCCGCGCTCGGCTATGTCGTCGGTCAACGTGGCTACTTCGACTCCAGGACCGGGCGCGCTGTGCTCGCCTTCCGCAAGGTCACGGGGATGGCGCGCACATACGTAGCCAACGGTGAGGTGTTCCGTCGCTTGGCACATGGCTGGGGTCGCTTCAACGTGCGGTACAAGAGCCACGGGCGCCACGTCGAAGGTGACCTAACCCATCAGGTGTTGGCGCTGATTGACAACGGTCGGGCGGTACGGATCTATCCGCTCAGCTCAGGCAAACCTTCGACGCCGACGATTCTCGGCAACTTCCGCGTCTACATGAAGGAGCCCGGCACGAACGGGCACGGGATGATCTATTCCAGCTACTTCATTCGCGGCTATGCGATCCACGGCTACGTTGACGTGCCGGTCTACGCTGCGAGCCACGGCTGCCTGCGGATTCCGCCCCCCGACGCGATCTCGGTCTACAACTGGGTTCACCTCGGAACGCGGGTCGACACCTACTACCGATAGCGTCGCGCGCAATGGATGCTCGCCAGCGCCTAATTGAAGAGCTTCGCACTCACGCTTTGATCATCGGCGAGGTCACGCTGACCAGCGGTGCGGTAGCGCAGTACTACGTTGATTCGAAGCGGGCGATCATGCTGCCGGTTGGCTTCGCGGCGCTTGGCGAATTGGTCGCGGCGAAGGCCGCCGAACTCGGGGCGACAGCCGTCGGGGGGATGACGATGGGGGCCGACCCGGTGGCCTGTTCGGCGCTGGCTGCCGGCGCCAACGTGAAGCTTTTCTTTGTTCGCAAGGAGGCCAAGCAGCACGGCCTTTCGCGCCGAATTGAGGGGCCGCTACTCGACCCTGGTGAGCGCTGCCTTGTCGTTGAGGACGTTGTCACCAGCGGTGGTTCGACTGTTCGTGCAATCGAAGCGGTTCTCGAAGGCGGCCATCAGGTCGTCGGCGTTGTTTCGGTTCTCGACCGGCTGGCCGGTGGGGCGGCAGCGATCGAAGCTGCCGGCGGGGCGCCATACACCGCGCTCAGCACAATCGACGACGTTTATCCAGAACGCACCGACCGCTAGCTCGCTCGAAGATGCCCCGACCTGGATTCGAACCAGGGGCCTGCTCCTTAGGAGGGAGCCGCTCTATCCAGCTGAGCTATCGGGGCTAGGCCTCCAGAAGATACGCCGCGGCCACGCCGACGTGCGCAAAACACCGATCGGTAGTAGGTTTCGCACTAGCGCTTGATCGTAAATGCCGCAGGGCCAATGGGGGTTGGATATCACTGACTTATTGCAAACCGGGGGGTGCTGCGCTTGAGTACCGGCGTGCCGCGGTTGATCGAGCCCTCCTCGGGGCTCACCGCCGATGATCCGCTCGAGTTTGGCGCGATCGCGGGCCGAACCCCTTGGCAACTTTTCTGGCGCAACTTCAAGAAGGATCGCGTTGCTATCGCTGGGCTTATCTTCATTGCGCTGCTGGTGATCGCTGCGATCGCAGCTCCACTGATCACCAAGTTGCTCGGAGCTTCGCCGCCAAATCAGATCAACACGTCAGCACTCGATTCGTTCGGCACGCCGACCGGCCCCAGCTCAGAACATCTCTTTGGCGTTGATCCACTCGGCCGCGACGTCCTGAGCCGAACGCTCTACGGCGCCCGCGTGTCGCTCGAGGTCGCTCTGATCTCCACCGGGCTGGCAACATTGATCGGCGTCGTGCTCGGCCTTGTCGCCGGTTTCTTCCGCGGCTGGGTTGACTCGGGGATCTCGCGGCTGATGGATGTGCTGCTGGCGTTTCCCGCCCTACTGCTAGCGCTTGGCCTCGCTGCGGCGTGTTCTTTGGGAGACGGCTGCGCCATCAGCACGCCTCTGCAAGGGGCCGGGGTCGCAACGATCGTGGCGGGGCTGATCGGCGCCGCACTCTCGCTCGCTCGCGGCCGCCGCGAGATGGTTGGAGCGTCGCTAATTGTGGTCGGTTTTGGTCTTTTCTTCCTACTAATCGGGACGTTCTTCACGATCAAGATTGAGCCCGGAGCGGGCGTCGTGATTTTCGTCATCACGCTCGTCAGCTGGACCTACATCGCACGAATCGTTCGCGGTCAGGTGCTGTCGCTGCGTGAGAAAGAGTTTGTCGAGGCTTCGCGTTCGCTCGGTGCTTCCGACGCGAGAATCGTCTTCAAGGAGATCCTGCCGAACCTGATTGTGCCGATCATCGTCTACGCGACGCTGATCTTGCCAACGAACATCCTGCTCGAGGCGGCTCTCTCGTTCCTCGGTGCTGGAGTTCAGCCACCGAACGCGTCCTGGGGCGCGATGATCGCCGATGCGACAGGAGTCTTTGACAGCGCATGGTGGTACATGCTGGTACCAGGGCTGGCGTTGCTCTTCACAGTGTTGGCGTTCAACGTCGTCGGCGACGGCCTCTCTGATGCCCTTAACCCGCGTCAGGAAGGGTCGTGATGTTCAAAGGTTTTGGTTCAACAACAAACCGGCCGAAGGCCGGGAAGGAAGGTCTAACGATGAAACCGATTCGCATCTGTTCAGCAGCGCTTCTAGCGCTGATCCTGAGCGTTGCCGTTACTGCTTGCGGCTCAAGCAGCAGCAGCGACACCGGAACCAAGGTTGGCGCGGTTCCAACAACCCAATCGCTCACCGGCAAAACCGGTGGCGCATTGAAGGTGCTTGCGAGCTCTGACGTCGATTACATCGATCCAGGGGCTGCCTACTACCAGTTCACGTTCATGGTGAGCTACGCAACTCAGCGGCCGCTCTACTCGTTCGGTCCCGATGACGCCGTGAACGCGGTTCCTGACCTTGCGACGCAGGCGCCAGCGGTTTCTTCCGACGGCAAGACGGTGACGGTGCACATCAAGCCGAACGTCAAGTTCAGCCCCCCGGTCAACCGTGCAGCTACATCGGCCGACGTCAAATACGCGATTGAGCGTGGATTCCTGCCGACCGTCGCGAACGGTTACGCGGGCGCTTACTTCGGCGACATCATCGGCGTCAAAGCTTTCCAAGACGGCAAGGCGAGCGAGATCTCAGGGATCGACACGCCGAACTCGACAACGATCGTTTTCAACCTCAGTCGTGGTAGCGGTGGCGTTGTCGCAGGCGCTCTCGCCCTGCCGCTAAGCGCGCCGGTGCCGAAGGAGTACGCAGCGAAGTTCGATGCTAAGAACCCTTCGACCTACGGCGTCAACCAGGTTGCGACCGGCCCGTACATGATCCAAGCTGACGCCAGCGGTGCGTTGACCGGTTATGAGCCAGGGAAGAAGATTGACCTCGTTCGTAACCCGAACTGGAACCGCGCGACCGACTATCGCAAGGCCTACCTCAACACAATCAACATTGAGGAAGGCAACGACGATACGACGGTTGCATCGCGCCAGATTCTGAAGGGGAACGCGCAGATCAATGGTGACTTCGGTCCGCCTCCGCCGGTTCTCAAGCAGATCGTGAACCAGACTCCCGATCAGCTCGCGCTGACGCCATCAGGTGGTCTTCGCTACGTATCGATGAACACCACGTTGGCTCCGTTCAACAACCTAAACGTGCGTAAAGCCGTGCTAGCGGTCTTTGACCGTGACGCGATGCGCGCGACTCGTGGCGGCCCGCTGCTTGGACCGATCGCCAACCATTTCATCCCGCCAGAGATCGGTGGCTTCAACGAGGCCGGTGGGCTCAACGGGACGGGAGTTGATTTCCTCAACTACCCGAAGGGCAACCTTGCTCTTGCGAAGGAGTACATGAAGAAGGGTGGATTCCCATCCGGCATGTACACCGGCAGCCAAGAGCTGTTGATGGTCGGCACCTCGGGCGGCGCGGCGCAGAAGTCGGCCGAGTTGGCTGCCGCACAGTTCGAGAAGCTTGGCTTTAAGCCGAAGCTTCGACTGGTCACGCAGGACTCGATGTACACAAAGTTCTGCAACGTGCCAAAGGCCAAGGTCGTGATCTGCCCGAATGTTGGTTGGCTGAAGGACTTCGCCGATCCGCAGACGATTCTCGACCCGACCTTCAACGGGAAGAACATCGTTGACGTCAACAACTCGAACTGGCCTCAGCTGAACAATGCTGCTGTCAACTCGGCGATGGACAGCGCCGAACTGGTTGTTGGTTCCGGTGCCCGCAATAAGGCCTGGGCAGCGATCGATCGTCAGATCACCGCGCTCGCCCCGGCCGTGCCATGGATCTGGGACGACTCGCCGAACATCCGCAGCACCGATGTTGCAGGCGTGATCAACAAGTTCAATGGCAACTGGGACCTCTCCTTCACTTCGCTGAAGTAGAGATTCCGTCAGCAGCTAAATCGCGAATGGTCCCTGCCGCAGTCGCGGCGGGGACCGGACGCGGCTGCTTGGTCGTGATCGAATGATCCGTTACATCCTCCGCCGCCTTCTGTGGGTCGTATTCCTGCTCTTTGCAGTCAGCTTCATCACCTTCGTGATCTTCTATCTGCTGCCCTCGGCCGACCCGGCCGCCCTGCGCGCTGGGCGCCAACCGAACCCGGCTCTCGTCGCATCGATACGCCACCAGCTCGGACTCGACCAACCTTGGTACGTGCAGTACGGGCGCTACATGAAGAACCTGATCTTCCACTTCGACTTCGGCTTCAGCTACCAGAATGGAGTGCCGGTTCGCCAGCTGATCTTCAGCCGCCTGCCGGCGTCTATCTCGCTTGCAGCCGGCGCAGCCTTTCTGTGGCTCGTGGTCGGTATCGGTGTCGGCATCATCGCTGCGGTGCGGCCGCGGACGAAGCTCGATCGCGCATCAATGGGGCTAGCGCTGGTTGGTATTTCGGCCCCGGTCTACTGGCTCGGCCTGGTAGCGCTCTACCTGTTCTCATCCGACATCGGCCTGATCCCGATCCTGCCCGGCGCAAACTCATACGTTCCGCTCAGCGACGACCCGGTGGCGTGGTTCACCTCACTGATCATGCCGTGGTGCGTGCTCGCTGTTAGCTTCGCGGCGTTCTATTCGAGATTGCTGCGCGGCAACCTCACCGAGGTTCTCAGTGAGGATTACATCCGAACTGCTCGGGCCAAAGGGCTCTCTGAGCGCCGCGTCGTATTTCGCCACGGCCTGCGCTCGGCGATCACGCCGATCGTGACAATTTTTGGACTCGACTTAGGCATTCTGCTCGGGGGAGCAATCCTCACGGAGACGGTTTTTAACATCCCAGGGATCGGCCGACTCTCGTACTCCTCGATCGTTCGCAGCGATCTGCCAGTGATTCAGGGGACAGTTCTGCTCGGTGCGTTCTTCATCGTCTTCGCCAACCTCTTCGTTGACATCTTCTACGCCTTCCTCGACCCGCGGGTGCGTTACGAATGAGCGCCCTACTCGCGGTTCAAGATCTCAAAGTCAGCTTCGACACCGAAGACGGCGTCGTCCACGCAGTTGAGGGGATCTCGTACGAGGTCAAGCCAGGAAATACGCTTGGCATTGTCGGTGAATCGGGCTCCGGCAAGACGGTCGGCACGCTCACGATTATGGGCTTGACGCGCGCGGCCAATACTCAGATCAGCGGTAAAGCGATCTTCGATGGCGAGGATCTACTCAGCGCCAGCGAGCAGCAGATGCGTGCGATCCGTGGCGACGAGATCGCGATGATCTTCCAAGACCCGCTCTCCTCACTGCACCCGTTCTTCACTATCGGCTCGCAGCTAGTTGAGGCGATTCAGGTCCACAACAAGGTCAGCAAGGCGGCCGCCCGAACGCGTTCAGCCGAGCTGCTGACGATGGTCGGCCTCTCCGACGCGCGCGACCGCCTCAACCGCTACCCGCACGAGTTCTCCGGCGGTATGCGCCAGCGCGTGATGATCGCGATGGCGCTCGCGAACGAACCACGCCTGCTGATCGCCGATGAGCCGACGACCGCGCTCGACGTGACGGTTCAGGCGCAGATCCTTGAACTGATCGCAGATCTTCAGGCCCAGACTGGGACGGCGATGATCATCATCACGCACGATCTCGGCGTCGTTGCAGAGGTGGCCGATGAGATCGCCGTGATGTACGCCGGGCGGATCGTCGAACAGGCAAGTGCCACCGAACTCTTTGCCAATCCGCAGCATCCGTACACGCAGGGCCTCCTGGCATCGATTCCGCGGCTTGATCGTGACCGCACTGCGGGCCTCGACCCGATCGCTGGCCGCCCGCCGAGCTTGATCGCGCCACCGAGCGGCTGCGCCTTCCATCCGCGCTGTCCTCGCGCTTTCGACCGCTGCTCGGCCGATCTGCCGCCGCTAGAGCGCGCCGCAGCGGGCTCAGAGCACCTCGTCGCCTGCCTGCTGAGCCCAGAGGAAAGGAGCGTGAAGTGATGAGCGCCGCCGATCCGCTGGTTGAGGTTCGTGACCTTGAGATGCACTTCCCACTAACGCGCGGCGTAATCTTCCAACGCCAGTACGGGGCAGTGCGGGCTGTTGATGGAATTTCGTTCAGCGTCGCTCGCGGCGAGACCTTCGGCATAGTCGGGGAGAGCGGCTGCGGGAAGAGTACGACCGGCAGGCTGATCATGCGGCTGCTCGAACCAACCGCTGGCCAGCTCTTCTTTGAGGGCGAGGAGATCACCCACCACGGGCGCCGCCAGTTATCGACCTTGCGCCGCGATGCGCAGATGGTTTTTCAGGACCCATACTCATCGCTCAATCCACGCAAGACAGTCGGTTCAATTATCGCCGAGCCGTTCATCATCCATCGCGAGGCGCGCGACGCCGAGGAGCGGCGCAAGGAGGTACGCGAGCTGATGGATCGCGTCGGCCTCAACCCGGAGCATTACAACCGCTACCCGCACCAGTTCTCCGGTGGTCAAAGGCAGCGGATCGGGGTCGCGCGCGCGATCGCGCTGAAGCCGAAGTTGCTCGTTGCCGATGAGCCTGTCTCGGCGCTCGACGTTTCAATTCAGGCCCAGATCATCAATCTGCTGCAGGATCTTCAAAGTGAGCTTGGGCTGACACTGATCTTCATCGCTCACGACCTCAGCGTCGTGCGCCACATGTGTGACCGAATCGCGGTGATGTATCTCGGCAAGATCGCCGAGCTGGCCGAATCAGAGCGCTGCTTCGCGCAGCCTCGCCACCCGTACACGGGTGCGCTGCTGGCGTCGGTCCCTGTGCCCGACCCGGCGCTCGCGGCGGCAGGTCGCCGGCCTGTGCTCAAGGGTGACGTGCCGTCCCCGAGCGCTCCACCGCCCGGCTGCCGCTTCCACACCCGCTGCCCGAAGGCTCAGTCGCTATGCGCGCAGGAGGAGCCGCCGCTGCGCGAACTGCCCGGCGGCTCCTTCGCCGCCTGCCACTTCCCGCTCGACGACTAAACGTCGTCCTCGTAGAGCGACTCGCGCGCGACCTCTTTGCCGCCGCCGTCGTAGCAGGCGATCTCCAGCATGTCGCCGCGGAAGTCGTCTGGAGCGAGCAGTGTGAAGCGGTCGTCAACGAGTTCGCATTGGTCGACGCAGAGCCCTGCCAGCTCGGCTGTCGCAATTTTCGCTTCGGCGCCGAGTGGGCGTCCCCAAACGAGCGTCATCGCGGCGACCGAATCGGTTTCTCCGCGCCATGAGCCGACTACCTCTTCGCAGAGATCGATCTTCCAGTCGGGGTTTTCGCTGGCTGTCTCTGCCGTTACGTCGGCAACGGCCTTGAGATCCTCATCCCCGGCGTCGTTGCGCAGGTGTGCGATGTAGCCGAAAACCTCTAGTCCGTTCGATGTTGTCGCAACCGCCGGGATGTAGCTACGGCCGTGCCAGGTTCGGTCAGGGAACCAGGCGATATCACCGATCTGGCCCAGCTCTTCGCCATCTTCAGGCTCGATCGAGGCGCACGCTTCGATAAAAACCTGCTGCAGCTTCAGCGCCCAGCGGCCGGAGGGGAGATGTTCATGTGAGGGCTCGGCCGCGAAGCGCGGCACGAGGCGTTCTTCAGGAGCCATCTGGGCAGCTTCGCAGGAGAGGCGCAATTAGGTCGTGCGGGCGGCTCACGACGGTTCTACTTCAAGCATCAACGTGACCGGACCATCGTTCACCAGCTCGACCTCCATCGCCGCGCCAAAGACGCCGCTCTCGGCATCCAGCTGCCGGCAGAACCGCTCGTAGAGCGGTTCTGCTAGCGCCGGCGCTGCCGCGCCGGTGAAGCTCGGGCGATTGCCTTTAGCGGTGTTGGCGTAGAGGGTGAACTGACTGACGCATAAAACCTCGCGCTCGCCAAGCGCTTCGCTCATTTTCCCCTCGCTGTCGTCAAAGATTCTTAGCGCCCGAACCTTCTCGGCGAGCTTGTCGCAGCAGCGCTCGTCGTCGCCCGGCCCGACGCCCAGCAGGACGCAGAGCCCGTGGCCGATCGCGCCGACCGTTTCCCCATCGACGCGCACCGAGGCGCTGCTGACCCGCTGTATTAGTGCGCGCATCGCCGCCAGCCTACAGTCCGCCGGCGAGTTCGACGACGCCCGCGGCGACGATGATGATCGCTGTGCTCCAAGCGATTGCACCGACGATGATCTTGAGGTTGAGTCCGAAGATGTGTCCAACAGCAAGGCCGGTTATGCCGCTCGCCATCCCGGCCTGAATCAAAAAAGCCGAGGGGACTTCGATCACGGAACTCGAGAGGCCGAGCATCACGCCGGGGGCGATCAGCAGCCTTAGTCCCAGCGCTGTTAAGACGGGGGCCGTTAGCTCTGGTGGAAAGATCCGCGTCCCCTCCTGGTCGTGCTCGAGCATCAGGTTGACGCCGACGGCGAAGAAGCCGAGCGGTGCGATAACGACTGCCATCACGGTTGCGATCTCGCGCGCCCAGTCAGGGCTGAGCCAGCCTGGGGCGAGGATCGCCGCGACAAGTGCGATTAGCGCTGGGTTGCGGATGAAAAAAGTTTTCGTCCTCGCCCTTGCGCCCTCGCCGGCGCGGGTTCCGAAGGCGGCGCCGATTGCGAAGCCCCCAATCAGTGCGATCGGTGCCGTCACCGTCGTGTCGTAAGCGACGGCGACGCCGATCGAGTCGTTGCCAAGCAGCAGTGCGGTGAGCGGGATTCCGAGGTAGCCGGTGTTGGCGAGGCCGACGGCGATCATCATCGCTCCCGTTCCAGCACGCGGCAGTTTCAAGAGGCGCGAGCCGATAAACCAAGCCAGCGTGATGACGACAATTCGCTCTGTCCAACCGAAGACGATTCCGGCGCCCAGCCCGGTCGTCAGCTTCAGGTGGCTGACTGTGAAGAAGACCACGAGCGGCATCGCGACGTAAGCGAGGGTGTCGAGGACCCTGCGCGAAAGGTTCAGAGCCCCTTCGCCCCAGCGCCGCTCGGATCCGACTCCGATCAGCAGTGCAAGCAGACTCGTGAATGCGACTGCGATCACTGCCTGGGCCCCGTCACTGCAGTTGCTTGCTCATCCAGATGTGCTCAATCCCAGCATCGGGGAAAGGCTCGCCGTGGGCGACGTATCCCGCCTGTTCGTAAAGCGCTACGGCGTAAGTCTGCGCCGCCAGGCTGATCTGCTCGCCGCCGAGCAGCTTTGATTGCTGATCGGCAACGCGGAGCATTTCGCTCGCAATCCCCGTGCGTCGGCGCTCCTTCGCGACGACCATTCGCCCGAGCTTGATCGTTGTTCCATCAGGCAGTAGGCGACAGGTTGCGACCACCTCCTCGCCGTCGAGCGCAACTAGGTGCGTTGCTTGATCGTCAAGGCCATCGATCTCCTCGGCTAGCGGCACGCGCTGCTCGTCGACGAAGACGACGGTGCGCAGCGCCATCGCGGCGTCAATTTGCTCTTGGCGGTCAGCAACTACAACGCTGACCGTCACTTCGCCACCAACGCATAACGGTTGATGTCGGCATTTAGGTCACCCGCTTTGAGGTACGGACCGGAGTGGATTATCTGGCGCTTGCCGGAGCGCGAATAGAAAATCGTTGAGGGAACGCCGGCGAGGTGGTTGTCGCTGAAGACGGTGCCGTCTGGGTCGCCGTAGCTCGGGTAGCTGACAGGAAACTGCGCTAGCAGCCGCTTCGCGGCCGGAACGTTGTCTTTCAGGTCGACGCCGAGGAACGCAACCTTGCGGCCACGATCAACTGAAACCTCTTGCAGGACAGGCATCTCCTCGCGGCAGGGCCCACACCAAGATGCCCAAACGTTGACGACGACCGGGTAGCCGCGCAGCGCACGTAGCCGCTCGTCCAGCGCGGTCGGGCCGCCGGGGAGCAGCTGGGCGGCTTGCGCGTGGATCGCCGCGAGCGCGGGCGGCGATCCGATCAGGCTACTCTGCGCTTGGCTTGGCGTCGGTGGAGCGCTCTTGTCGGAGCTCTGACCGCCGTTTTCACTGCCAGCCTGACGTAGACCGACTACCAAGACTGCGACGAGGGCCAAAATGGCGGCGATTATCGCTGCGATACGCATCGCACCAGCATTGCACAGCGGTGCGGTACACTACGAGGCACACTGCGTCTGTCTCACCTGCGAGGCTTCCAGTGTTCGCTCCGGGCGGTTCCCGGACTGGGGGAAGTGGCGCCAGTTCTTTGCGTTTCGTCCTACCTCTTCATTGCTGACGCAAGATGGCTGATTCCTAATGGCCCAAGCGGCCGGACCGGTACCTACCGGCAAAGAGATAGAGCGCGCCGAAGCGTTCACGTTAGAAAAGTTCGTCTATCCGGGCGAAGAGACTGACGTTGCCCTAGCGCCGGGAACGCCGCGCGCCCGCGCCCTGCGCTACGCCCTCGACGAGCTGGATGCCGGGGCAAAACTTCCCTCGACGAAGTGGCGTCGCTCGTGGTCGCTGCTGCTCGGGCTGGAGCGCGTCCTCAGCGAAGAGGAGCCGCACCTAGCTGATGGCACAGTGCTTAACCCACATCAGGTGGATGCGCTCTCGGGCACGCTGACGGCGCTGCTGGCCGCTCGGATGAAGGTTGACGACCTTGACATCGCAGAGCCCGTCTTTGACGTTGACCAAGGGTCGCCAGAGGAGGTTGTAGTAGACGACGAGGAGCTGGCGGCTGAGCTGGCGGCGCTCGACGAGGAGCACGAAGAGGACGAGGACGATGAAGGCGACGAGGTAATCGAGGAGATCGAAGTTGAGACCGATCTAATCGAATCGCCGGAGGGCACGGACGAGGACATTGACGCTGAAGCGCTCGATGATCCCAACGCCGACAAGCGCTTCTGGTTTGAGCACGCAACCGGCGCCGGCAAGACCGTCGCGGCGATGGGTTTTGTTGATGCCTCGCGCACCGGCGGGATCTTGATCCTCACGCACCGCCGCAACCTCGTCGATCAGTTCAACGAGGAGATCCGCACGCGCGGTTATGCCGACCGAATCTCTGGTCCGCTGCTCGGTGATGACGGTCTCGATCTCAGCGGCCCGGTGACCGTCGAGACCTACCAGTGGTTTGTTCGCCATGCCGGCAACATCTCGAGCGCCTACACAATCGTTATCTGCGATGAGGCCCACACCGCGCTGGGCGAGAAGACCAGCGCTGCGATCCGCGAGTGGACCGGCCCGGTCTTCATCGGGATGACGGCGACCGGTGCGCTGATCGCGCGCCACGTAACCGACCTCTTCCCCACCCAGACATCCCGCTTTGACCTTGCCCAGGCGGCTCGTCGCGGCGTTATCTCGCCGCTTCGCTGCCTGCGAATCCCGCCCGGCCCAGGTGTGCGGACGATCGCCAACGTGCCGCTTCGCAAAGGCGAGGTTGACGTTGAGTTCGACCAGGAGATGCTCGCTGAGCTGCTTGACCAAGGGCCATTCAACATGGCAATCGCAGACCTTTACAAGACGCGCTTCAACGGCGTTCCCGGCGTCGTCTACACCGCTGGCGTGCGCCACGCCTACAACGTTGCAGAGGCCTTCCGCAACCTCAACATCAAGGCCGAGGCCGTCTCTGGTGAGACGCCAAAGCGTGAGCTGGCTGAGATTCTCGCCCGCTATGAGGCTGGCGATATTGACGTTCTGGTCAACGCACAGCTGCTGGCCGAGGGTTGGAACAGCCCTCGCGCGACCGTCTGCATGCACCTCGCGCCGACCGCTTCAAAGCGGATCTACCAGCAGCGCGTTGGCCGCGTAACGCGCCGCCACCCCGGCAAAGAGGCCGGCGTCGTAGTCGACTTTGTCCATCCGGCAACCCGTCACGATGATCCCGTTGTGACGCTGCACTCATTGCTTGACCGCGACGTCTACCGCGGCGGTGCGATCGTCGTTGGCCCAGTCCGCCGCGGCCGCGGGCGCAGAGTACGTGTTGAACGGCGCGTGCTGCCGGTCACCCCGGGCGAAGAGCGGCGCCATGAAGTATTCGAGCGCGAGCTCTGGCGAATTGGCGTTGAAAATCTTGATTACGGCGAGCAGCACATGTGGGCCGCCTTGGCCGGCGCGCGCGTCGCGCCGAGCGGCTGGCGGCGGGCCCGCGCGATGTTGCAGTTTGATCGCAGCGGCGAGCTGAAACGTCGCTTCCTGTTGACAGTTGTTGAGCGCAACGATCACCCGGCGCTGCGGATTCGCGCGCTGCAGGAGATCGCTGCGCTGAAGGACCCTGAGGCATTCGATCTGGCCGTTGACATGATCGAGCCTTGGAATAAGGACCAGCGACGCGAAGGAGCGAAGGTCTGCCTCCAGGCGCTGGCTGACAAGCGGATCGGCGGCCGCGACCAGGCAACCGGTTGGATCTGGCGCCTCGCTGACTACACGCGCGAGATGCACGAGCAGTACGCAGTTCAGCGCTGGCCTGAAACAAAACGCCTGCTTGGACTGCTCGTCAACTCCTCAGGTGCCGCCCACGCGCGCAACGCGCGCAAGCTCGTTCAAGCAATTCGAGAACAGGACCGTCGCCTCCAGGTAGCAATCCTCGCCTGCGCTGTTGCCCACACTCCAGAGGCTGAAGAGGTCTTGCGCGGAGCGCGCACGCGCCTGGCGCGTAAGCCCGGATCTTGCTCGCGTGAACTGCTGCGCAATTTCCCGAAAGGCAAGGGTCGGCGCAAGCGCAGCCGTCGCCGCCGTTCGGGCGGCTCCGGTGCGGGAGCTCCAAACCGCCAGCGGGGTAATCAGAAGGAGGGCGCTGCGCCGAGCGAAGCTAAATCCGACGAGCAGCCCTCGGGTGACGATGAGGGCAACGCAGAGGATCAGGCCGCGGCTTAGTCCTCGGCGGCGGCGAGGTGTACCTCGCCAGCGTTCAGTTCAACCTGCGAACCATCTTCTAGGACCACCAGCAGCCCGCCGCTCTCGCTGATGCCGCTCGCCGTGCCGCGCTGCTCAGAGTCGCCTGCAAGCCAACCAATCTTCTGGCCCGTGAGCGCGTCGCGGAGCTTCCAAGCCGCCAGCACCTGATCGTTAGGGAGCCTCAGCGTTGATTCGATTGAGCTGACGAGCGCCTCAAGCAGCTGCGCTCGCTGATCACTCTCCAGCCCGAGCGTCGCAGAGCGGCTGCGCAGCTCATCGGGTAGCTGGTCGAGATCTAGCGCCGCATTTAGACCAACTCCGACGATCGCCCAGTCCTCCTGTGGGCGGCCTTCACAGAGGATCCCGGCAACCTTCGCTTGCGGTTTGCCCGGCTCGCCAAGGAGAATGTCGTTCGGCCACTTGATCCGAGCAGCTGGGCCGCAGATCTCAGCGACGGAAATCGCGGCGATCAACGGGAGCAGCTCTGGCGGCTGGCGCAGCAGCAACGAGACCAGTAGAGAACTCCCTGGCGGCGCGATCCAGCCGCGCCCTTGGCGGCCACGGCCACTGCTTTGGAAGTCGGCAGTTACGATCGTGCCGTGCGGCGCGCCGGCCCCGGCCAATTGCCGCGCACGGTCATTCGTCGAGTCAACCGAGCTCAGGTGCAGGTGCGGCGATCCAAGCGACCTCATCGGGGAGTGATGGAGACCTCGTCGTCGATCACCAAGTTGAGCAGCTCGGCGGCCGAGCCGCGGTTAACGGCCACCGCCAACGAGCGGTAGGCGTCCTCGTAAACGAGCAGGTCGCCGCTTGGCACGTCGATGTAGCTAGTTACGTACGGTGCGTCGTGGCCGTTGACCGAAAGCAGTTGCCCAAGCCGTAGGCCAAAGGCGGCAAGCTCCTCGTGCTCGACGTCGAGTGTGACGTTGCCGAAGGTGTCGATCGTCAGCGCGTGGGCGATCAGCTGGTCGTCTTCGGCGCGAGCGAGTGGCATCTCGAGCACGACCACCTCATCGGGGTCTAGTGGTGTGCCGCAGTCGGCGATGTGGCCGCCGGCTGCGATGTAGCCCGCTACCGGAGCGAAGATGTCACGGCCGTGGAATGTTGCGGCGGTTGGCTCGAGCCGCTGCGGCGTGCCGGAGATATCGACCGCCTCGGCGATGCCACCGAAGCGCTGCGCGGCAAGCGAGATCAAGCCGTTATCTGGCGCGACGAAGATTCGGTCCTCGTCGGCTGTGCGCACCGCGATGCCACGCCTAGACCCGCCGACCTGCGGGTCTACGACCGCAAGGTGAACCCCGGCCGGGAAGTAGGGCAGTGAGCGACGCAGAATCAAGGCGCCGGTGCGAATGTCGTGGCGCTCAATTCCGTGGGTGAGGTCGAGGATTCGGCTCTGCGGCGCTCGCTCAGCGATCACGGCATGGCAGACGCCGACGTACTCGTCGTCGTAGCCGTAGTCGGTGAGGAAGGTGACTGGGCGCGCGATTCCCACCGAGCGAACCTACCTTGTTGCGGCATCGGCGATCAGCGCCGCAACTAGGCCGTCAGGTGTGTGCTCACTCGCCTCGATCGCCGGCTCGTAGCCAAGCTCGCGTAGTTGCTCGCTCGTGACCGGCCCGATTGAAACGAGCCGTGGCCCGTCAAGCGTCCCTGCTGCCTCCTGAAAGAAGCGGGCGGAGGATGCCGAGGTGAAGGTTGCGTAGTCGGCTCCGAGTGCGTCGGCGCGTGCTGCATCGCTAAGCGGCTCGGCAACCGTGCGGTAGAGCGCCAGCACGTCAACCTCGGCGCCACGGTCGCGCAGCGCGTCAGGGAGCACGTCGCGCGCCTCTTCGGCCCGCGCAATCAGGACGCGCTCAAATGCGACGTCGGTCAGCGCTTCAACGAGAGCTTCGGCAATCGAGCGATCGGGTACGACGTCGGCCTTGATCCCATGCGCGAGCAAGGCGCGCGCGGTGCCCGGTCCGATCGCCGCGACCGTCAGCCCCGCTAGGTCGCGCGCGTCGCCGAGCGCCGCAAAGAGCTGCTCGACGCCGTTCGGGCTGGTCAGGCAGAGCAGGTCGTAGTTTCCTAGGTCGGGTAGCTCGGGGTTGAGCGGTTCGATCTTGATCGCCGGTGCTTCGACCACTTCGGCGCCGAGCGCGCTGAGCCGCGCTGCCAGTGCACTGGCCTGGGCACGGGCGCGTGTTACGGCGATTGTCCTCCCGGCCAGTGGCCGCGCCGCACTGCGCCAGCCAATCTGTTCGCCGAGCGCTGCAACGTCCCCGATCACGCTGATCGCCGGCGCTTTGATCTCGTTCTCGCTGGCGATCTGCGCGATCGTCTCAAGCGTGCCGACGACCTCGCGCTGTGCAGGGAACGTGCCGCGCTCGATCACCGCAGCGGCCTGATCAGCAGGGCGGCCACCTTCGATCAGCTGCTCTGCAATCCGGCCGAGGCTGCGCACGCCCATGTAGAAAACGAGCGTGCCGGGGAAGGCGGCTAGCGCCGGCCAGTCGATCTGCGTCTCTGGCTTGTCTGGGTTCTCATGGCCGGTGACGAAGGCGACGGCGCTCGAGACGCCGCGCTGCGTCACCGGAATGCCGGCATAGGCCGATGCGGCGATTCCGGCCGTCACGCCCGGCACCACTTCGACTGCGATCCCGCGCTCAAGGCAGGCGATCGCTTCTTCGCCGCCGCGGCCGAAAACGAATGGGTCACCGCCTTTGAGCCTTACGACGCTGCGCCCAGCTAAGGCGTGTTCGATTATCAGCTCGTTTGTCACCTCTTGAGGAACCTGCTTGCCGCCGCCAATCTTGCCGACGTCAATCAGCTCAGCGTCGTCGCGGGCGCCATCGAGAGCGCGCGGACCGATCAGCTGGTCGTGGAGGATCACGTCGGCGCTGGCCAGCAGCTCGGCGCCGCGCAGAGTAATGAGCGCTTCATCGCCGGGCCCTGCGCCGACGAGGTAGACGGTTCCGGAAACAGCGCTCATCGGCCCAGCACCTCCGCTGCACCGCTGGCTAAGAGTCGGTTTCCGACCTCATGGCCAAGAGCTTCGGCGCCGCTGTAGCCGTCGCTGGTTGTGAGCTGATCTCGCAGCCAGGCCGAGCCGTCGATCCGGCCTACGAACGCCGTCAGCGTCATCGCCTGGCCGTCGGTTGTCGCGTGGGCGCCTACCGGCGTGTGGCAGTCGGCCTCCAGCACTCCGATCAATGCTCTCTCTGCGCTCAGGCAGTGGTGCGTGGCTTCGTCGTCGAGCGTGGCGGCCAGCGCGATTGAGTCGACGTCACCTTCGCGGGCGGTGATCGCCAGCGTTCCTTGCCCGGCTGCGGGGACCAGCCGGTCGAGCAGCTCTCCGGCTTCGTCTGCGCGGCCTAGCCGCTCAAGCCCTGCGAGTGCGATCACGATCGCCTCGTAAGCGTCACCTTCGAGTGCCGCCAATCTCGTATCAACGTTGCCGCGGAGCTCGATGATCTCAAGGTCGTCGCGCAGAGCGCGCAGCTGCGCTGCGCGTCGCAGCGAACTAGTGCCGACTCGCGCTCCGTGAGGCAGTTCGTCCAGTGACCCGGCGCCGCAGAGGGCGTCGAATGGGTTGGCACGAGCCGGGGTTGCGACAATCACGATCCCGTCAGCGAGCTTCGCCGGCAGGTCCTTGGCCGAGTGGACCGCCAGCTCAACACGACCATCGAGCAATGCTTCGTCTAGCTCACGGACCCAGCGCTCTTTGTCGTCGCTGGCGTCGAAGCTGCGGTCGCCTGAGGTTGTGATCGTCTCTAACTCGGCTCCATCAATCGCTGCAGCAACTGTTCCCGCCTGCGCCAGCGCCAATGCGCTGCCACGGGTCCCTAACTTCACGACTCGCGCCGCAGCGGGCGGACCTCCGCGGCCTGGCCGAAGTCGGTGTCAGCGGCAGCGGCGCTCGCTCCTGCAGCCTCTTCTGGGACTTCATCGAGGCCAAAGAGTTCGCGCAGCACGGCGATTCGGCCGTGGCCGCCGCCCTGCTCCAACGCTTTGGTCCGGATTGTCGGCTCGTGCAGCAGCCTCTGCATCACGGCGCGGGCAATCGCTTCGACTCGAACCACATCGCGCGATGAGGCGCTCTCCCAGCGGCCATCGTTCTCGGCCAAAACCTGTTCAACGATCGACGAGCCATGCTCGCGCAGAGCAGCGATTGTGGGCGTCGCTCCCTGCTGAGCCATCCAGCCGGAGAAGCGGTCGATCTCATCCTCGATAATTTCGCAGGCATGCTCACGCTCACCTTCGCGGACCTGCAAGTTGCGAGCTGCGGCACTCTGAAGATCGTCCATGTTTAGAACTCGTACGCCGGGGATCTCGTCGCAGCCGTCCTCGATGTCGCGCGGCACTGCGATGTCGATCAGCAGCAGTGCTCGGCCGTCGCGAGCCTCCATCATCATCTCCAACTCGTTGACGCCGATAATCGGATGAGGCGATGAGGTCGAGGCGACGACGATGTCGGCGTCGATGATCCGTTGCGGCAGCTCTTCGAGTAATCCGACGTCACCACCGAAGCGGGCCGCCAGCTCGCGTGCGCGTTCAATCCTGCGGTTAGCGACGAACATCGTCGTTACTCCTTGCTCGCTAAGTGCGCGGGCAGTTAGCTCAGCTGTTTCGCCAGCGCCGATTACGACAACCCTGCTCTGGCTCAGGTCGCCGACCGTCTCTTCGGCAAGCGCAACGGCAATCGACGGGATGCTTACACGCGCCGTACCGAGCGCGGTTTCGCTACGCACCCGCTTGCCGGCCTGGAGTGATGCGCGGAAGAGGCGGTTGGTGAAGGGCCCGGTAGTGCCCGCGGCGAGCCCCGCTTCATAGGAGCGTCGGACCTGACCTTGGATCTCGTTCTCGCCGACGATCATCGAATCGAGGCCGGAAGTTACGCGGAAGAGGTGACGCGCGGCATCACAGTTGCGCGGCGAGTAAACGATGTCGACGAGCTCAGTTGGCCGGATCCCCGCCCGTGCTGCAAGTTTGCCGAGCAGCACGCTCTCGGCGTCCACTGAGTTACGCGCAACGATGTAGACCTCGGTCCGGTTGCAGGTTGAGATCACAACCGCCTCACGAAGTTCTTCGCTGGCGACCAGCTCGCGCACGAACCGTTCAGCCTCAATCTCAGTAAATGCGACGCGCTCGCGCAGCGCGACCGGCGCTGTTTTGTGCGAGATGCCGATTGCCAGTAGCTCGCTCACTGGCTACTCGCTTCGCCGTCGGCTTTGCTGGCCGTCCGCTGCTGTGACTGGACCAAGAGCTCCGCCAGCTCACGCTCAACGCGCGCGGCGCGGATAGCCATGATCACGATGTAGATCAGCAGGATGAAAAGAAAGACGAGGTAGGCGGCGGCGACGTAGCCGGTGTTGGGCGGCAGCGTGTTGCTCATTTGACGGCGATCCTTGGCGCGGCGCTGCGAGCGGGTGCTGGCTCGTCGTGCTCGCCGATAAGGCTGCGGCGTAGTGCGGCTAGTTGGGCGCGACTGTGCTTCGAGGCCATCTCGTATTTGCAGATCGTGATGAAGAGCAGCGTGATCCCAAGTAGCGCGCTGTAGAAGGCGAGTCGCATGTCATTTGGCAATGAGCCGCCTGAGCTACCGAGCACGCGAGGATGAATCAGTGGGCTGGCAAGACGGACGGCAATGAAGTTGACCGGCACGAAGACCCCTGCGACGACCGCGAAGACGGCCGCGTAGCGCGCTTGGCGCTCCGGGTCCTCAATCGAGAAGCGCAGCGGCTGGTAGGTGCAATAGAGCAGGAAGACGATCAGGAACGAGACCAGCGTCGGCTCATCCCAAACCCACCACTGACCCCAAGCTGCTTTTGCCCAGATCGACCCGGTGATCAGCGCGCCGATGCAGAAGATCAGTCCTTGGTGGATCGCTGTGTAGGAGCGCAGGTCGTGGCGCGTGTCCCCGCTCCTCAGGTACTGGATTCCAAAGATCCCGCCGAAGACAAAGCCGCCGAGAGTGACGATTGCCAGCGGTACGTGGATGTAGAAGATCTTCTGTGAGAAGCCCTGGTCGGCTTCGATCGGCGCGTAGAAGAAGGCCAGCGCGAGCGCTGCTGTTAGGACGATTCCCGTGGCAATCGCGTAGCCGGTTAGGCGTCTTCCGTAGAGGCTTTTTGTCGTCGGCATATTTCAGTCCTCAACCAAGTAATCGAATAGGGCGTATGCGAGTAGCCCGAAGATCAGATCGTACAGCCCTAGCAGTGCCAGCCAGCGGCCGACGAGCGTGCCGCCGCCAGCGCTCAGCAACGGCTCGCTTGCCTTCGTTACCGCGATCAGTAGCGGGATCAGCAGTGGCAGCGCGAGGATTGAGGTGATTAGGTCGCGTGCGCGGGTCTGAATTGCAATACCGGCGATCAGTGTTCCGACTAGCGCGATTCCAAGGTCGGCGAGCACGATCAGCAGTGCGAGCGAGCCCCACTGGGAGACGGTTGGCGTCGGGCCAAGCAGCAGAACCGCAAACAGCATCGAGGCCAGAAGCCCAACTATTAGAAGGAAGATGAAGAGCGTCATTGCCTTTGCGATCAGCAGTGCGCTACGCGGGGCGGGAGCCAGCAGGAAGCCGTCGAGGCCTCCCTCCTCACGGTCGGCGACGAAGCTGCGGCCGATTCCCAGCAGCGCGGCAAGCGTCAGCGTTACCCATAGAACGCCGGATGCGATCGCGCCTTCGATCTCATTGCGGCCAAGTGCGAAGTGGAAGATCACAAAGGCGCTTGCGCAGAAGAGCGCCATTGCAGTCAGCGTCTGTGGCGCGCGGCGCTCCAGTGTCAGCTCCTTGTAAAGCACGGCACGAGCCGCGCTGAGCGTCGATGGTGGGTGGGCGGCGCTCATCGGTAGAGCTCGCCGATCTGGTCGGTGGTCACCTGAGCGGCTGGCTCGAACAGACTCGCCGATCCGCTCCGAAGCCCGAGCACGAGGTCGGCTTCGGCTAGACCACCAGCTGGGTCGTGGCTGGCAATGACGCGCGTGCGCCCGGCGGCGGCGCCGATCAGCGGCTCGACCTGCTCGATCGCTGCCGGATCTAGGTTGGAGCGCGGCTCGTCGAGCAGCAACAGTTCTGGCTCGTGCAGCACGGCGCGGCAGATCGCCAGTCGCTGGAGCATGCCGCGCGAGTAGCCGAAGACGCGTTCGTCGCCGCGACCGCTCAGCCCGGCCTGGTCAAGCAGGGCTTCGATCCGCGCCGCTGGGTCTGCGACTCCGTGCAGCTTGGCGTGGTAGCGAAGGTTCTCGCGCGCCGTCAGGTCGCCGTAGCAGAGCGACTGGTGGCCGAGAAAGCCGATCTTTGAGCGCACCTTCCAGCCCTCCTTGCGCAGATCGCTGCCGAGCAGGCTGGCATCTCCCTCGCTCGGCCGCAGCAATGTTGCGAGCACGCGGAGTAGCGTCGTTTTGCCGGCACCGTTTGGCCCGAAGACAACGAGTGTTTGGCCTTGGTCCAGCGTTAGGTCGATGCCGTCGAGCGCGCGCCGCTCGCCATATCGGCGGACGAGGCCGGAGCAGACTACTGCCGGCTCAGTGTTCGCCATCTGTGCGTCCGCCTTCGCGGCCGATGTGACGGACTGCGTGGCCAAGGATCGGGGCTAGCACCGGGAAGGCCTCGCCGATCGCCTTCGGGTTGCCGGGCATGTTTACGATCAGCGTGCCGCCGGCAACGCCGCTGGTGGCGCGCGAGATTGCTGCAGCCGGCGTGAATTGCATTGAGGCAGCGCGCAGCGCCTCGGCTATACCGGGTACCGATCGCTCGATCACTGCTTCGCTGGCCTCCGGGGTTACATCGTCGGGAGTGAGGCCGGTGCCGCCGCTTGTTAGGACTACGTCGAAGCCTTCTGCGACCAGCTCGCGCAGCCGCGCTTCGATCGCGGCTTGGTCGTCGGCCAGCACTTCGCGCAGCTCAACGTCGCAGCCCGCGGCGGTGGCAGCGTCGGCAAGCGCCGGACCGGAGAGGTCTTCGCCTTCGCCCCGCGCAAGGGAGCTGGAGATTGTGAGGATTGCGGTGCGCATCGCCCGGCCCTAGGACCGCGTCCAGTGGCCAGAGCGGCCGCCGCTCTTTTCGAGCAGCTCAACGCGCTCGATCGTCACGCCGCGTTCGAGCCCCTTGACCATGTCGTAAACGGTCAGCGCTGCAATCGAAACGGCCGTCATCGCTTCCATCTCTACGCCGGTCGGCCCGTGGACGGTCGTGCTGGCGGTCAGGGTGACGGTTCCGGCTTCGGCGTCGATCACGCCATCGACTTCAACGTGGTCGAGCCCCAGCGGGTGGCAGAGTGGGATCAGCTCAGCGGTCCGCTTGGCGGCCATGATCCCTGCGATCCGCGCGCTGGCGAGCACGTCGCCCTTCGGCGCGTCGCCGGCCGCTACGGCCGCCGCTGTAGTCGGCTCCATCCGCACAACTGCCCGTGCGACGGCCTTACGGTCGCTGGGCTCTTTGCCCGATACGTCGACCATTCGCGCTTCGCCGTCCTCGTTTAGGTGCGTGAGCCCGCTCACGCCGCGAGCGTAGCGCGGGACAGGTCTTTCAGGCGGGCGCGTGGCTGCGCTGCGCGGCGGCGATTACGTCCTGAACGGCGGCAGCGTCGCCGTCACGCAGCAGCGCGATCGGGTCAGGCTCGCCATTGACTATCTCTTCGAAGAAGGCCTTGCGGTCTTGATAGGTCGGCAGTGTTCCCTTCGCCCAGCCGCGCGTTTCGTTGAGCATGATCGCGAGCTGCGCGTACTCCTCGCCGAAGAGCTCCGAGATTTCACGCTTCATCCGCTTTGCCAGAGCCGGTGAGGCGCCGGCGGTCGAGATCGCAATTGCGAGCGGGCCGGTGCGGACGATCGCCGGCAGGATGAAGTTGCAGAGCGGCGGCACGTCAACGATGTTGACCAGCATCGCGCGCTTCTCAGCGTCCTCGTAGATCTGAATGTTGGTCTCAGTTGAGTCGGTGCAGGCGATCACGATGAAGACGGCCTCAAGGTCCTCGGGGCCGGCGTAGTCGCGCTGCTCCCAGGTAATTGACCCTTCTGCGGCTAGCGCTTCAAGCTCTGGGCCAGCATCGGGCGAGATCACGGTCACGTCGCCGCCGCAGGCCAGCAGCCCTTCGCTCTTCTCGAGCCCCATGTCGCCGCCACCGATTACAACGCAGCGCCGCCCTTTCAGCTTCAGGCAGGCGATGTAGAACGGCGTTTCGAGCATGTCTTTAACGCAGGTCTGGTCACAGATCCCTTTGTTGTATTGGCAGACACACTCTTTTCCGGCATAAGCAGCAGCAGGCATGGTCGCTCCAGCGTAGAGGTTCGTATCGTCTGTACGTATGGCAACGGCATCAAAGCTCAGAGAGATTCCCTTCCGCCCGGCCGGGCCCGGCGAGGGTTACTTCGAAGACGATTCGCTGATCCGCCGCGTCAACCGTGAGCTGATTGTCGCCTTCTCGGGCGCCCGCGCGCTGCTGATGCAGGCATCCCACCCGGTGATGTTCGAGGGTTTTTTCATTAAAACTGAGGCGAAGGATGCAGCGCACGCGCGGCTGGCGCGGACGGCGACGATCATGAACACGATCTACTTTGGCCGCCGCGACGACGCCGATCGAATGACCGATCGCGTCCGTGGCGTTCACACGCAGATCAACGGTGTGCTCGAAGAGCCGGCCGGCAAGTACCCGGCAGGCACCCCGTACGCCGCCGATGACCCGCAGTTCCTGCTCTGGACGCTGGCGGCGCTCGTTGACTCGGCCGACCGGCTCTACCGCCTCTATGTCGATGAGCTCACGCGCGACGAGCGCGACGCGCTCTGGGGTGACTACCGCCTTGTCGGCAAGCTCTTCGGCCTGCAAGAGGACGAAATGCCAGCCACGATCGAAGGCTTCGACGCCTACATGACCGAGATGGTCGAAGGTGATCAGCTGTTCGTCACTGAGAGCGCCCGTGAGGAGAGCCTCTCCGTCGTTCTTAACCCACCGGCGCCGATCTACATGCGTGGGCTGGTCGAGGCCGTCAACTTCATCATTGTTGGCTCATTGCCGGCGAAGATCCGTCGCGGCTACGGCCTCTCTTGGGATCCACTGCGCGAGTCGATGCGGCTCGGCGGCGCGCTCTACACCAAGCGTGTGCTTCTGCCGCTGCTGCCGCAGATGCTTCGTAACACGCCGGTTGCCGGAGGCAAGCTGCTTCCCGGCCCGCCGCGCGCTGCCGCCGCGGCCTAGGCAAGCGCTGGTAACGGCGCGCCGAGCAGAGCCGCCACGGCGCCAGCCGCAGCTGCCAACAGCAGCGTTGGCACTACGCCAAGGCGGGCGCCGAAGAGCAGCGCCGTTGCCGCCGCCGCGATCACCCACTGCCAGCTAAAGCTCAGTCCCGAGGCGAGCGGGATCAGAGCGCCAAAGATTGCGCCTACAGCGGCGGGGCCGGCGCCGTCGAGGAAGGCGCGTGCGTCAGTGTTGTTGCGCAAGCTGAGGAAGCGCCCTCCGCCGGCCATGACGAACAGAAACGATGGGGCGAAGGCCACGAACGAAGCCAGCAGCGCTCCGCTGAGCCCTGCCGCTGCGTAGCCGACAACGGCGACAGTCTGCACGACCGGTCCTGGTGTGATCTGCCCGAGTGCAACAGCGTTGAGGAACTGACCGTCGGTCATCCAGCCGTAAACGCGGACTGCGTCCTCTTGCATAATCGGCACGATCACGAAGCCGCCGCCATAGGAGAGCGCACCGACTTTGAGCGCGGTCCAGGCGAGCTGTGTTTGAGTCGAAGCTGCCGTCGCGGCTGCCAGCAGCAGCGCGAGTGCGGCCGGTGCGCCAAACGATGAGAGCGGCGGCGCTTCGGCGCGGCGGATGATCAGCTCGGCTAGGCCGCAGCCGATCAGTGCAAGTACGACGAACGGTCCGACCGCGATAACTGAGATGGCACCGATCGCGATGTAGATGGCGGCGCGCCAGCGACGCAGCCCGTCGTGCGGTGCGAGGCTGCTGCGGCTTAGATCCCAGCCGACGCGCAGCACGACTCCGATCACGGCCGCGCCAGCTCCGGCGCCAACGCCGCGTAGCCAGTCGGCCGGCGCGCTACTTAGCGAGATCGCCGCCAGCGCAATGATCATCACCAGCCCAGGGATGATGAAAAGCAGGCCACCAATCAGCGCCGCCCACTGCCCTCCTGCGCGCAAAGCGCAGTAGATCGCCAGCTGCGTTGAGGCCGGGCCCGGCAGCAGGTTGCAGGCCGCGTTGGCGTGCTCAAACTCGTCTGGCTGGATCCAGTGTTCGCGTTCAACGCAGAGCTCGCGCAACATTGCGACGTGAGCCTGGGGACCGCCGAAGCCGGTGAAGCCAAGTCGCGCCCACTCGCGCGCGACCGTTCTGATCGATGTTTGGTGCGCCATCTAACGCGATATTCGCACCGCATTCACGCTTCTCTCGTTTAGGATCGGTGAATGGATCAACTCGCCGATCACGCGACGCGCCTGCTTAGCCGTCTGATCGCCCACAACACTGTCAATCCCCCTGGTAACGAGCGGGCGTTGCAGGAAGAGCTCGCAGCCGATCTGAAGGATGCGGGCTTTGAAGTGACGCTGGTCGGGCGAACTGAAGAGCGGCCTAACCTCGTTGCGCGGCTGCGCGGCGCCGCCAACGGCCCAACGCTATGCCTCCTTTCGCACTGCGACACGGTGCTCGCCAACCCTGATGAGTGGACCCATGACCCGTGGTGCGGCGATCTGATTGATGGCGAACTTTGGGGCCGTGGCGCGCTCGACATGAAGTCGCAGACGGCGGCCGAGGTAGCGGCCGGAATTGAGTTGGCGAAGAGTGGCTGGCGCCCGGCGTCTGGCGACCTGCTGATCGTCTGCGTTGTTGACGAGGAGACCGGCGGTGCTGACGGTGTCGCCTGGCTCTGCGAAAACCATCCCGATCTTGTTCGCTGTGACTACTCGCTCAACGAGGGCGCCGGCGCCTTCTTTGAGCTCGGTGGCGAGCGGCTCTACGGCGTCTGCGTCGCCGAGAAGGGCGTCTGCCGTTTCACGATCACGACCGACGGGGTTGCCGGCCACGCCAGTAACCCGCGCTTCGGTGACAACGCGTTGCTGAAGCTCGCTCCGCTAATCACCGCACTAGGTGAGTGGGATCCGGTTTACGACCTGACCGACGGCGCCAGCGCGCTTATGACCGACCTTGGCGCGCCGGTCGAAGGCGGCGACGTAGGCGCCGCGCTTGATCTCCTGCGCCAGCGCGAGCCGCTGCTGGCTGCTTTCGTCGAGCCAATGCTCGGCCTCACCTTCGCCCCGACCGTGATCTCCGCCTCAGAGAAGATCAACGTGCTGCCGTCGCAGGCCCAGCTGCGGGTTGATTGCCGCACGCCGCCCGGCCTTGGCGAAGAGCTGGTCCGCAAACGCGTGACAGAAGTGCTTGGAACCGAGGGCTATCGGCTGGATTTCACCGAGCAGTCGATCGGCAATGGTTCGCCAGTCGAAAGCCCGCTGATGGATCTGCTCAGTGGCTGGATCGACCGCGAGGACCCGGGCGCGCGCACAGTGCCGATCGTGCTGCCAGCTTTCACCGACTCGCGGACGATCCGCGCGACCTTCCCGGACTCCGTCTCCTACGGCTTCTTCCCGATGCGCCACACCTCGCTGGCAGAGATGTGGCCACTGATCCACGCTCCCGACGAGCGGATCGACGTTCGCGACCTGGCCTTCGCCGCTCACTGCTTCAGCGACATCGCGCAGGAGCTACTCGGCTCGGCTTCGTAGACTGCGCAGAAGAATGTTTGATCGCATCGACCATGTGGGCATCGCCGTTGAGGCAATCGACCCTGCGCTTGAGCTTTACGAAGCCGCCTATGAGCTAAAGCTCGTCCACCGCGAAGTCGTCGAGGAGCAGGGAGTTGAGGCTGTGCTGCTCGACGTCGGCGAGAACCACATCGAGCTACTCCAGCCGCTCAGCCCCGACACCCCCGTCGGTCGCTTCCTTGAGCGCAGTGGCCCGGGAATGCATCACATCGCTTACCAAGTCAGCGACATTGACAGCGAGCTTGAGCGGCTGCGCGCTGCTGGAATTGAGCTAATTGACGAGCAGCCGCGGGTTGGTATCCGTGGCTCGCGAGTTGCTTTCGCCCACCCCAAATACACCGGAGGCGTTCTGACCGAGATCGTCCAGCCGGCGGAGGATCACTGATGGCCAAGGAATCAACTGAAGGCGAGCGCGTAGTGCTCGGGCTAAAAGGCGGCGGCGCGCTTCCACTGAAACTCAGCGCCAGCGACCGCGAGAAGCTTTTTAGCTCGCTCGAAAAGGGCGACTGGATCGATCTCAACGATGAGGACGGCCCGGTCCGCGTGGATTGCTCGCAGGTCGTGTACGTGCGCAGCGAGAGCGAAGAGCATCGCGTCGGCTTTGGCCTCGGTTAGCCACTCTGGCTTGCCGAGCCACTCGAACGGATTGCTGAGTTAAGCGATGAAGGTTGGAATCATCGGCATGCCCAATGCCGGCAAGTCGTCGCTCTTCAACGCCCTCACCCAGGCCGGTGCACAGGCCGCCAACTACCCCTTCACAACGATCGAACCGAACGTCGCCGTCGTCCCGGTTGAAGACGAGCGGATGGTGCAGGTAGCTAAAACGGTTGGTGCCTCGGAGATTGTCTGGGACACGATCGCCTTCCACGACATCGCGGGGCTTGTAGCCGGCGCACACAAGGGGGAGGGGCTCGGCAATCAGTTCCTCGCCAACATCCGCGAGACCGACGCGTTGCTGCACGTAGTCCGCGCGCACGGCGATTCGAACGTGATCCACTCCGAAGGCAGCGTCGACCCGCAGCGCGACATCGAGATCATCGAAACCGAACTGATCTTCGCCGACCTTGAGCAGGCTGAACGGCGCCACCAGCGCGTCTCCCGCGAGGCTCGCAGCGGCGACGCCCATGCCGTAGCTGAAGAAGCATGGCTGGCTGCAGTGATCGAGGCGCTCAGCGCCGGTCGTCCTGCTCGTACCGTCCCCGTGCCCGATGACGCGCCGGACGTGATGCGGCTGCTACAGCCGCTGACCGGTAAGCCGGTGCTCTTCATCGCCAACGTCGATGAAGGTGATCTAGCGGTGCCGGATGTCGTAAGCGCACACGCCGCCAAAGAGGGCGCTGGCGCCGTTGCGATCTCGTCGCGGCTTGAAGCTGAGCTGTCTGAGCTGAGCGACGAGGACGCCGCCGCGATGCGCGCCGACCTCGAGCTCGACGAGTCGGGGCTTGAGATGGTCGTCCGTGGTGCCTTTGAGCTGCTCGAGCTGATTGCCTTCTTCACTGCAGGTGAGGCGAAGCCTGCGCAGTCATGGCATCTGCGCCGCGGCTCAACCGCTTGGGACGCTGCTGGAGCGATTCACACAGATATTCAGAAGGGCTTTGTTCGCGCTGAGATCATCGGCTGGGATGCTCTCGTTGACGCTGGCGGCTATTCCGCGGCTCGCGATCGTGGCACGCTGCGGACCGAGGGTCGCGATTACCAAGTAGCCGACGGCGACGTGATCACCGTCAACTTCACTCCTTAGCCCCTGAGGCCACTTCGAGCCGCTCCGCCAGGCGGTTCATCCCAAGCTCCCGCGCCGCCGCCGCGCCGCGCTTTGCGTCGAGCGGCACATCCTTTGGTCGCTTCAGTTTGATCGGCTGTAGCGTCGCCATCTCTTTGAAGGCGCGCAGCAAGTCCGGGTCGTCGGTCAGAGCGGAGCGCGTTCGCTCCGTCATCTCAGTGGTGGGGTCTCCAGCCGCTGCCAGTACCGCCTCGAGCGAGTCGTACTGCTCCAGCAGCAGTGCCGCCCCTTTATCACCGATTCCTTTTGCGCCGGGAATGCCATCGGACGGGTCACCGCGCAGCGCGATCAGGTCGGGAATCTGATTCGGTTCAACGCCGCTTCGTTCGCGGACCTCGTCGGGTCCGATCAGCTGCGGCCCGCCGCGCGATGGATATAGCACCGTGACCAGCTTTGAGGCGCATTGGAACATGTCGCGGTCGCCGCTGAAGATCAGCGTCTTGCCGCCAGCCTTGCTCTCCAGCGCCGCCAGCGAACCGAGCAGATCGTCGGCCTCGAGGTCGCCGGCATCGAGTGAACTCCATCCGCAAGCGGCGAGGAATTCGGGCGCAAGTTCCCATTGGTGCGCAAGCTCCGGCGGCATCGGCGGGCGGTCGGCGTGGTACGCGGGGAAGGCCTTGACGCGGTAGGCGCCGGCTTCGGCACCGAAGCAGCAGACGACTACCCGTGGGCCGTAATCAGCGACCGCTTGAAGCAGCATGTTGGCCGTTCCGAGCAGGGCGTTGACAGGCTTGCCATCTGCGCCCTTGATCGACTTTGGCAGCGCGAAGAAGGCGCGGTAGAGCAGCGACGGCGTGTCGACAGCTAGGAGTGGGGTGGCCACGAGCGGCAGGCTACCGTGATACCGACCAAGCGGCCGCCCGTACAACGGTCGCAATGCCAATGGCTGACGAAAACCAAGACGACATCAAAGAGACCAGCAAGCTGCCCAGCTCAAGGCTGGCGCGGACGGCCAAGTTTGGCTCGCTCGTCGGTGGCCAGAGCGCGAAGTGGGCGGCGACCAGCGCGATCAACCGCCTGCGCACCGAGGAACGCGCCGACGAGGCCACCCAGGCGCGCGCCTTCGACCTCGCCGACCAGCTCGTCAAGCAGCTCGGCCAGATGAAGGGCGCGGCGATGAAGATCGGCCAAGTGCTCTCAACCGTTGACTTTGAGCTGATCCCTGAGGACGACCGCGAGGAGTTCAAAGCACGCCTCGCCGAGCTGCGCGACAACGCTCCGCAGGTCGCCTTCAAGGACATGAAGAAGGTCGTAGAAGCGGACTATGGCGAGCCGATTAGCGCAGTCTTCGCCAGCTTCGACGAAGAGCCGATCGCCGCAGCCTCGATCGGGCAGGTTTATCGCGCCACCACGCACGATGGCGACGAGGTGGCGGTGAAGGTTCAGTATCCCGGAGTTGCCGAGGCGGTCGAGACCGACATGCGCAATGTGGGGATGCTGGTGCCGCTACTCAAGCGGCTGGCGCCGGGCATCGATGCCAAGGCTTTGCTTGCCGAGCTGCGTGAGCGGATCGCCGAGGAGCTCGACTACGAACTCGAGGCCGCCAACCAGCGCCAGATAGCGCGCGCCTATCGCGGCCATCCCTTCATCCGCATTCCTGCGATCTTCGCGTCACTCTCAACCCGGCGCGTGCTCGTCAGCGAGTACGTCGCAGGACAGAGCTTCGCGCAGATGAAGGATCGAAGCGACGAGGAGCGCGACCTCGCCGGCGAGATCGCCTTCCGCTTCTTCTTTGGTCTGTTGATGCGCGAGCGGCTCGCGCTCGGCGATCCCCACCCAGGCAACTACATCTTCTGCGACGACGGCCGCGTCTGCTTCCTCGACTTCGGGCTTATTCGCCGCGTTCCCGAGCAGTACCTCGACGGCGAGCGGGCATTGGCTCGCGCGGTGATCGAAGGCGACGCCGAGCAGACGCACCGCTGGCTCTCCGAGCTTGGCTATCTGCCCGAGCCCGACCAGTTTGAGCCTGCGCGCGTTCTTGAGCAGCTGCAGACTGCTGGCGAGTGGTACTTCACGACCGGCTACCGAAGGCTCACTCCGGAGTACGTGCGCAACGCAATCGAGGTTGGAAGTTCTCCCCGCTCTCCCCACTACGACTACATGCGCAAACAGACGCTTCCGCCTGAGGCGCTTCTGATGCGCCGCATGGAAGGGCTGCTTTTTAGCGTCCTCGGTGAGCTGCGGGCTGGCGGCGACTGGGGTCGACTGTCGCTCGAATACGTCGCTGGCGAGTCGCCATCCACGCCGCTCGGTGAGCAGGACGCGGACTTTTTTGCCTCGCGTGCGTAGGCTTCTATCCCAAGTATTCATTCGGACAAAGAGGAGCACAGATGGCGACACTCAACGGTGTAGATGAAATGAAGGCCGCAGTTGGAACAGAGCTTGGCGTTAGTGAGTGGTACGAGGTAACGCAGGAGACGATCAACGAGTTCGCTGAGGTAACCGGTGATCACCAGTGGATTCACGTCAATCCTGAGATGGCGAAAGAGACCCCCTTCGGCGGCACGATCGCCCACGGCCTCTTCACACTCTCGCTCGGCCCAAAGTTCACCTACGAGGTGATGAGCGTTGAAGGCTTCGTATTTGCCGTTAACTACGGCTACCAGAAGGTCCGCTTCCCGGCTCCGCTGATGGTCGGCGCGAAGGTGCGGATGCGCGCAACGCTTACTTCGGTTGAAGACGTTCCGGGTGGCGTTCAGATGCTGGTCACGCAGACCTTTGAGACCGAAGGCGGCGAGAAGCCTGTCTGCGTAGCCGAGTCGCTGGCTCGGATGTTCACGTAGGGAAGCGACACGAAACTTCCGGCGCCGCTCGCAGCTCGCTAATCTCGATCGATGACAACGATTAGCGCGGCAGACGAACGTTCAGCCCTCGAAACTGTCGAGCGGCGCCTCTTTATTGGTGGCCAGTGGCGCGACGCCAGTAGCGGCGCAACGATGGCCGTCGAAGACCCAGCAACCGGCGAAACCTTGGTCGAAGTGGCCGACGCCACACCGGAGGATGCCGACGCCGCTCTGGCCGCAGCCGACGCGGCTTTCGTCAGCTTCCGCACCATGCCGCCACGCGAGCGCGGCGAGATTCTACGCCGCGCCTACGAGCTGATGACCGAGCGGACTGAGCACTTGGCGCTGATCATGACCCTGGAGATGGGCAAGCCACTGGCTGAGGCGCGCGGCGAGGTTGCTTATGCCGCCTCGTACCTTCGCTGGTACGCCGAGGAAGCAGTGCGGATCAACGGCCGATTCCAGACAGCTGAAAATGGCGGCAGCCGCGTGCTGACGATGCGCCAAGCGGTTGGGCCCTGCCTCTTCATCACGCCATGGAACTTCCCGCTCGCGATGGGCACGCGCAAGGTCGGCCCGGCAATCGCGGCCGGCTGCACGGTCGTCGTCAAGCCTGCCAAGCAGACGCCGCTCTCGATGCTCGCTATGGCCCAAGTATTTGAGGATGCCGGCCTTCCCGCAGGCGTGCTCAACGTAGTCTGCGGCTCGAGCTCCGGCTCGCTGATGGCGCCGCTGATCGCCGATCCGCGGCTGCGGAAGCTTTCGTTCACAGGCTCGACCGCAGTTGGCAAGCAACTGATCGCGCAGTCAGCCGAGCAGATTCTGCGAGTGTCTATGGAGCTTGGCGGCAACGCCCCACTGATCGTCTTTGACGACGCTGATGTGGACGTCGCGCTTGACGGCGCAATGATGGCGAAGATGCGCAACGGCGGCGAGGCCTGCACCAGCGCCAACCGTATTCTCGTCCAGGATTCCATCGCCGACGAGTTCGCGCAGCGGCTCGCCGAGCGGATGGGCGCGATGGTCGTCGCGCGAGGCACCGAAGTCGACGCTCAGGCCGGTCCGCTGATCGACGACGTTGCGGTCGCCTCAGTCAAAGAGCTCGTTGACGACGCCGTCGCCGGCGGCGCAAAGACGCTTTGTGGTGGCGCGCCGATCGAAGGGCCCGGTCACTTCTTTGCTCCGACCGTCTTGACCGATGTTCCCGACAACGCGCGGATTCTCGGTGAAGAGATCTTTGGCCCGGTCGCCCCTATCCGGACCTTCGCAACGGAGGAGGAGGCGATCACTGCCGCGAACGCAACCGAGTATGGGCTCGTCGCCTATCTCTTCACGCGCGACATAGCGCGCGGACTGCGCGTGATCGAGGGCCTCGAAACGGGCATGATCGGCCTCAACCAGGGGATGGTCAGCAACGCTGGTGCTCCTTTTGGCGGCGTCAAGCAGTCCGGCTACGGGCGCGAAGGCGGCCACGAAGGAATCGACGAATACCTCTCAACGAAGTACGTCGCGATCAACGTCGCCGAGTAGCGGCGCGGCCCGGCGCTAAACCTCTTCGTTGCCGGCCGCGATAACCCGCAGGTTGATCGTCTTGTCGTAGAGCTTGGCGTCAACGCCGTGCTCTAGCGCTACCTCGCGCAGCGGCTGCCCTGTAGCGGTCGCCTGCTTGACAATTGCCGCTGCCTTGTCGTAACCGATCGCTCCGTTGAGCGCCGTTGCGACAGCCAGCGTCGAGCCGGCGGAGGCTGCAGCGCCGGCCTTGTTTGGCTGGATTCCGTCGATGCACTTCTCAGCGAACATCGTCGAGCTGGTGGTCAATAGGTGGAGCGACTGGATCAGGTTGCGGCCGATCAGTGGGATCCGCACGTTCAGCTCAAACTGACCTTGCATGCCGCCGATTGTGATCGCCGTGTCGTTGCCGATTACTTGCGCGGCTACCTGCAGCACGACCTCGGGGATCACCGGGTTGACCTTGCCGGGCATGATCGAGGAGCCCTTCTGCAGCTCCGGTAGGAACAGTTCGCCGATGCCTGCGCGCGGGCCGGAACCCATCAGCGCGATGTCGTTAGCGATCTTCGTTAGCGAAACGGCCAGCACCTTCAGCGCGCCTGAGAGCTCAACCAGTGAGTCGCGGTTGCCCTGTGCTTCGAAGGGGTGGGCCGGCGCGTCGATCTTCAGCCCCGTCTCCTTAGTCAGTTCGCGACGGACCTTCTTTGCGAACTGGCGGTGAGTGTTGAGCCCGGTGCCGGTTGCGGTGCCGCCGAGCGGGATCTGGCGAACGTGGATCAGTGTCGCTTCGATCCGCTCGCGCGCGAGCGCGATCTGCGTCTCGTAACCGGCGAACTCCTGGCCTAGCGTTACCGGCACGGCGTCCATTAGGTGCGTGCGGCCGGCCTTGACGATGTTCTTAAAGCTGCGCGCCTTCTTGCCGAGCGAGCGTTCAAGCGTCTGCAGCGCAGGCAGCAGTTCATTGGTCGTCATCTCGAGCGCTGCGAGGTGGACGGCCGATGGGAATACGTCGTTCGATGACTGCCCGAAGTTGACGTCATCGTTGGCGTGCGCGCCGGAGAGGCTGGCAATCACCTCGTTGGTGTTCATGTTCGATGAGGTGCCGGAGCCGGTCTGGAAAACGTCGATCGGGAACTGGCTGTCGTGCTTACCGGCGACGATCTCGTCGGCTGCCTTGGCGATCTTGCGCGCCGTAGCTGGCTTCAGCAGGCCGAGCTCGCCGTTGACGCGCGCGGCGGCACCCTTGATCCGTGCCAGCCAGTGGATTACCTGGATCGGCACGCGCTCGCCGGAGACAGGGAAGTTATCTACTGCCTTTGCTGTTTCGCCGCCGTACAGACGCTTAGCTGCCATCAGAACTCCTTCGAAGGGTTGGTCGCTCAATGCTACGACCGATAGTCGCTGCGGCGCGGCGCGGCTCAGCCGCAGAAAGCGCTTATTTCGCGCGCGACGGCGACCGGGTCGTCATAGGCGGCGAGGTATCCGGTCCGCGGCAGCATCCGCAGCTGCGCGTCCGGCAGCAGGTCGAGCGCCTCCTCAGCCGCCACTGGCGGGTGGCGCGGGTCTTCCTCCGGCCAGAGCAGCAGGAGGGGAAAATCCATCGCCGCGTAGGCCTCGATTAGCTCACGCTGGACGCAGTTTGGGCGGCTGCGCGCGAAGACCGCCCACGAGCGCGCAAGGTTGCTGTTGCCGCCCGCATCGGCGAACGAGTGGCGCGCCAGCTCGGCCGCTTCGGCGTTTCCACGCGCGCTCAGCCGCTGCGCCCGGCCGGGCCGTAGCGCAAACGGTGCGCCCCGCATCAGTATTCGGTCAACGCCAGGCAGCGAGCCGAGCCGGGCCAATGCCAGCCACGCCGCCCACTCGCGGTCGCCGCTGGCGCCGCGGTGAAGCCGGTTAGCGAGCACGATCAGCTTTGAAGGCTTCAGCTGGCCAGCCGCGACCGCCCGCAGGGTCAGCTCAACTCCGAGTCCGTGGCCGCCGACGATCGGCCGCGCTCCACCAACGTCGTTGCAGAAACCGGCGATCACTTCAGCCAGCCAGTCGAGCGAGTAGGGGTGGTGGGGGCGATCCTCCGAGTCGCCGTGCAGTGGGAGGTCGGGAAGGACTACGCGGTAGCGGTGCTCGAGTTCTTCGACCAGCGGTTCAAACTCGCGGTAGCTGAGTAGCTCCGAGTGCCAGAGAATCAGCGCCGGGCCTGTGCCCTGCTCGCGGTAGGCGACGCGGGCGCCGTCACTGTGGTGGTAGAGCCGCAGTCGCATCGGCGACGCTTATAGGCCGATGTCGGACGCTGGCGGCAGCGCGAAGTTGTGCGCCGCGCAGCCGCGCTCGATCTCTTCGATCACGGCATCGATCACGGCTATCCGCGCGAAGCGCTTCTGCTCGGCTGCGATCACGTGCCACGGCGCCCAGTCGGTGCTCGTCCGTTCGAGCATCTCGTCAACGGCCTCTGAATAGTCGTCCCAGCGCTCACGGTTGCGCCAATCCTCATCGGTCAGCTTCCAGGCCTTCAGCGGGTCCGACTCACGCTGCTTGAAGCGCTTTAGTTGCATCTCGGGCGAGATCTCGAGCCACAACTTGACGATGATCATGCCTTCGAGGCTTAGTGACCGTTCGTACTCAACTATTTCGGCGTAAGCCCTTTGCCACTGCTCTGTAGTCGCGAAGCCCTCAACCCGTTCTACGAGCACGCGGCCGTACCAAGTGCGATCGAACACGGCCATCCCGCCACGCCCTGGCAGCCATTGACTGAAGCGCTGGAGGTAGAAGTGGCGCTTCTCGTCAGGAGTTGGAGCGGCGAACTGCACAACGCGCACGTGGCGCGCATCGAGCGGCGCGATCAGGCGGCGAATCGCTCCGCCTTTACCGGCCGCGTCCCAGCCTTCGATGCAGATCAGCAGGCCAGGGCCGATCTTCCCGTCGCCAAGCTTTCCACCGAGTGCGAGCCTCAGCTGATCCATCCGTCGGCTGCGATCGCTCAGCTGCTGTTCGTAATCCTCACGTGAGAGCTTCTGCGTTAGATCTAGTTGCGAGCGGATTGTCATCGCAGAGCTAAATCTGCCACAGCTGGCCGATCGGCGCTGAGCGGCGGCTCCGTCCGCCTCAGCAAGAAAGCTTCACAGCGCATGACCCTTGTCCCCGACGACCCTCTGGCGCACCGCGCGCTCGAGTCGTTACTTCACGCCGAAGCGAACGTTAGGCGCCGCTTGGCTGGCGATCTTGAGCGCGAAGGCCTCTCAGCGAGCGGCTTCTTTGTGCTCGTCGTACTCGTCAGCGCCGGCGGCGAACTGGAGCTGCGCGCGCTACGCCACCGCCTCCAAACCTCGAAGGCCAACGCGACGGAGCTAATCGACACGCTCGTCGTCCGCGGCCTCGTGACGCGCAGCCGGATGGCCGTTGACCGCCGCACGGTGCTGGTCGCATTGACGCCCTCCGGCCGCGCAACAGTTGACCGCTGCTTTCCCGAACACAGCGAGCGCGTGCAGCGCGCCTTCGCTGTTTTGAACGAGGAAGAGAAGCGTTCGCTGGCAGTGATCTGCCGCAAGCTCGCGGCGTGACGGGCGCTGCGCGCCGCCGATCCGCCGCCGCCTTGCGAGAATGGAGCGCTCGATGTCCTCGCTGCCACGCCCAGTAGATCCAAACGCCTCATTCCCTGAGCTCGAAGAGCAGGTCCTAGAGCGCTGGCGCGAGCGTGACGTCTTTGCCGAATCACTGCGCCGCCGCGAGGGCGCCGAGCCATGGGTCTTCTACGAGGGGCCGCCGACGGCGAACGGTAAGCCGGGCTCGCACCACGTGCTGGCGCGTGTCTTTAAGGACATCTACCCGCGCTACAAAACGATGCAGGGTCACTACGTCGAGCGCAAGGGCGGCTGGGACTGCCACGGGCTGCCGGTTGAGATCACGGTCGAGCAGGAGCTGGGAATCTCATCGAAGGCCGAGATCGAAGAGTTCGGCATCGCCGAGTTCAACCAGAAGTGTCGCGACTCTGTCTTCACATTCCTCGATGAGTGGGATCGCCTGACCGAGCGGATCGGTTTTTGGATCGACCTCGACGATGCCTACCGCACGCTCGACTCCGGCTACGTCGAGTCGGTCTGGTGGGCGCTGAAACAGATCTGGGACAAAGAGATGCTCTACGAGGGCCACAAGGTCGTCCCTTACTGCCCGCGCTGCGGCACCTCGCTCTCCTCACATGAGGTGGCGCAGGGCTACAAGGACGTGATCGACGCCAGCGTCTTCGTCCGCTTTCCGCTGATCGAAGCCGAGGCTCCGCTGGAGGCCGGCGACGAGCTGATCGTTTGGACCACGACGCCATGGACCCTAGTCTCCAACGCTGCCGTCGCGGTTGACCCGAAGCTCACCTACGTGCGCGCCAAGGTTCCCGGCGACGATTCAGTAATGGTCGTTGCCGAGGCGCTCGTCGGCCGCGTGCTCGGCGAAGAGGCCGAAGTTCTAGATCGCTTCCCAGGCTCTGATCTGGAGGGCGCCAGCTACGAGCCCCCGTTCGGTTTCATCACCGCCGCCGACTGGGGCGAGCGCGGCCACACCGTGCTGGCAGCCGATTTCGTAACCGACCAAGACGGCTCTGGCCTCGTCCACACCGCGGTCGCTTTTGGCGAGGACGATTATCGCCTCGGCCAGCAGGCCGGCCTAAGCGTCGTGAACCCGGTCCGGCTCGACGGCACCTACGACGAGCGGATTGGCCCCTATGAAGGGCGCTTCGTCAAGGACTGCGACGCCGACCTCATTGCCGACCTCAAAGCCGGCGGCAAGCTGCTGCGCAGCGAGAAGTACGAGCACTCCTACCCGCACTGCTGGCGCTGCTCAACTCCGCTGCTCTACTACGCCAAACCTTCCTGGTACATCGCCACCTCGCAGATCCGCGATCAGATGCTGGCCGCCAACGAGACGATCGACTGGCACCCGCCGCACATCAAGGAGGGTCGCTTTGGCGACTGGCTGCGCGGCAACATCGATTGGGCGATTTCGCGCGAGCGCTATTGGGGAACGCCGCTGCCGATCTGGCGCTGCGCCAACGGCCACGCCGAGTGCGTCGGCTCGTTCGAGCAGCTCGAGCAGCTCTCGGGCGTCTTGATCGACGATCCGCACCGCCCTTACGTTGACGACGTGGGCTTCCCTTGCCCGCAGTGCAGCGAGCCGATGCAGCGTGTCCCTGAGGTCGTTGATGTGTGGTTCGACTCAGGTGCGATGCCGTTCGCTCAGTACCACGCGCCGTTTGAGAACGAAGCGAAGTTCGAGCAGCGCTTCCCAGCCGACTTCATCTGTGAGGCGATCGATCAAACGCGCGGCTGGTTCTATTCGCTGCTGGCGGTCTCAACACTGCTCTTTGGCAAGTCTTCCTACGAGGCGGTCGTCTGCCTCGGCCACATCCGTGACGAAGACGACCGCAAGATGAGCAAGTCGATCGGCAATGTCGTTGAGCCGTGGGAGATTCTCGACCGCTTTGGCGCCGACGCGATGCGCTGGTACTTCTTCACCGCCAAGCAGCCTTGGGACGGCTACCGCTTCTCGATCGACGCCGTCGGCGATGGCGTTCGACTCTTCCTCAAGCAGCTTTGGAACAGCTACTCGTTCCTCGTTCTTTACGAGAACGCGGCCGGCGAGAATCTGATCGAAGGCGAAGAGACAGAGCTCGATCTTTGGCTGCGCTCACGCCTTGCGGCGACGGTTGAGGAGGTGACAGAAGCGCTCGAAGGCTTCGACGCCACCAGCGGCGGCCGTGCGATCGCAGCCTTCGTTGACGATCTCTCAAACTGGTATGTGCGGCGCTCGCGCAGGCGCTTCTGGGAGGGCGACGCTGTCGCGATCGGGACTCTGCGCGAGGCCTTGATCACAGTTTCCAAGCTGCTCGCTCCGTTCACCCCGTTTATCGCCGATGAGATCTACGACAACCTTGACGGCAGCGAGCCGTCGGTCCATCTCTGCGATTGGCCGAAGCCTGGCGCGGCGCGCGACCTTGGCCTTGAGACGGCGATGGCAACGGCGCGTGAGACGGTGCGGCTTGGACTCGCTGCGCGCGGCCAGGCGAAGATCAAGCTGCGCCAGCCGCTGCGCGAAGCGGTCGTCGTTGCCGCCGGCCCGGAGCGCGAAGCGATCGCGCAGTTGGCGGGAATTGTTGAGGACGAGCTGAACGTTGAGGCGCTGCGCTTTGTAGACAACGCCGACGAGCTTGGCTCCTACGAGGTCAAAGCCAACTACCGCACGCTCGGCCCGCGCTTTGGCAACAAGATGCCACTGGTGGCAGCGGCGGTTGCTGCGCTCGACCCGGCGCATGTTGCCGCCACCTTGCGTGATGGCGGCACGGTCGGCGTCGTAATCGACGGTGACGAGCACCCGCTCGGCGAGGATGATCTTTTGCTGGCGATGCAGCCGCTCGGCGGCTACCAGCTTGAGCGCGAGGGCTCGCACGCGGTTGCGTTAGACCTCCAGCTTGATGACGAGCTACTCCGCCGCGGCCTCGCGCGTGAAGTAATCCACGCCGTCCAGAACGCGCGCAAGGAGGCGGGGCTGGCGGTCGAGGACCGTATTGCCCTTGAACTGAGTGGCGACGGAGCGATGATTGCCGCTGCTCGAGAGCATCAGCAGCTGATCGCCGATGAGGCGCTGGCGACGACGATCGAGGTCACCGACGCGCTCGACGGCGCATCAGCGACCACGCTCGACGGTCACGAACTGCTGATCAAGCTCGAAAAAGCCTGAGCTCAGGCGCTTAGGGCGTTATTGAGCTCTTGCTCAATCCGCGGCTTCGGCTGAGCGCCGACGATCTGAGCTGCGGCGGCGCCGTTCTTAAACAGAATCATCGTCGGGATTGACATCACGCCGAAGTTGGCCGCCGTCTGCTGGTTGTCATCGATGTTGAGCTTGACGACGCGAACGTCATCGCGCTCGGCGTCGATCTGCTCTAGAACCGGGCCAACCATCTTGCAGGGACCGCACCAAGGAGCCCAGAAGTCGACCAGAACTGGTGTCTCAGATGAGGCCTCTACTACGTCGGCCTGGAAGCTGCTGTCGCTGATCTCTGGAAGGGCCATTGCGCTACTCCTTAAGTTTCAAATTGGTGGATACAGGTACCACTATACAAAGTGTAGTGCCGCGTCTTAGCGCCGCTGGCTGTGATCGCCTGGCGCTTCGAGCTTCTGAATCTGGAGCAAGCTTGTAGTACCTGGCTGACCGCTCGGAAGTCCGGCCGTGATGCCCACCCGTTGGCCAGGCTTGAGCCAGCCGAGCTCGACGACCCGGCGCGCTGAATCGGCGATTAGCTCCTCGGTCGTCTCGTGACGGCGTTGCAGACCGGCAGTAACCCCCCACAGCAGGCCGCAGCGACGGACCGTTTCTTGGCCGGGGGATAGCGCGAAGATCGGCACCGTCGGGCGGTGCGCTGACACTAGCCGCGCGGAGCGGCCCGAGAGCGTAGGAACGACGATCGCGTCGAGCTCCAACTCGCTCGCTGCGGCAACGGCCTTGTGAGCGACGGTGTAGCCGGGATCGCGGCCGTCGCGGCGCACGCGATGCTCGTTCCAACGCTGGTAGGGCGCCTCACGTTCGGTCGTGCGGGCGACCGAATCCATCATCGCCACGGCCTCAACCGGGTAGGCGCCGACGGCGGTCTCTTGCGAGAGCATCACTGCGTCGGTTCCATCCAAAATTGCGTTTGCGACGTCGGCCACCTCGGCTCGCGTTGGGCGCGCCGAGCGGACCATCGAATCGAGCATCTGCGTCGCTGTGATCGAAGCGCGAGCGTGCTCGCCGGCTAGCCGTAGCAGCCGCTTCTGGACCATCGGCACATCTTCGATCGGCAGCTCAATTCCAAGGTCGCCGCGGGCCACCATGATTGCGTCGCTGACGCGGATGATGTCCTCGGCGCGGGCCACGGCCTGAGGCTTCTCAATCTTCGCGATCAGCGGCACGCGCGTGTGCTCGCGCAGCTCCGTTACCTCTTCCGGCTTGCGCACGAAGCTGAGCGCAACCATGTCAACGCCAATCTCAATTCCAGCCGCCAGATGGGCGAGGTCTTCCTCGGGAACCGAAGGCAGCTCATCGGCCGGTCCTGGAATGTTCAGCCCTTGGCGCGAGACGATGATTCCGCCGAGCTCTACTTCGCAGTCGAACTCAAGGTCGTCGGGGCGGCGGTCCTTTACGCGCAGCCGCACCGATCCATCGGCGAGGTAGACCGACTCACCGAGCTCAACGGCTGTTGCGAGCCCTGGCCAGTTGACCGTCAGGTGGCCGGCGTTGCCTGGCTTCTCGTCGTTGGCATGGCAGCTGAAGGTGACCTTGTCGCCGGCCCGCAGCAGTACTTCGCCCTCTTCGATCTGCCCGATGCGAATTTTCGGCCCGGGCAGATCCTGAAGAATTGCCACGGCGCGCCCAGCGCGCTCAGATGCTTCACGCACAAGCCGCGCAGTCTCTGCGTGGAGCTCGTGCGTGCCGTGGCTGAAGTTGAGCCGAGCAACGTCCATGCCAGCGTTGACCATCGCGAGCAGCACCTCTCGGTCTGTCGAAGCAGGGCCAATAGTGGCGACTATCTTTGTCCGGCGACGGGGCATTTCATCCCCCACGCTACTGGGCAAACGGCGCTACGGCCACACGCCCGCGCCCAGCGCGGTTCAGGCCGGAGCTACAAACTGGCCGTCAACGAGCAGCGGCGCACCGTCGGCAGTTAGCTTGCCACCCTTGCGCAGGTCGCAGATCAGGTCCCAGTGGAGCGCGCTTTCGTTGCGCCCGCCGGTCTCCGGGTAGGAGCGGCCGAGCGCCAGATGAACGGTCCCGCCGATCTTCTCGTCAAAGAGAATCGAGCCGACCGGGCGCGTGATGCCGAAGTTTGTCCCGATTCCAACCTCGCCTAGTTTGCGAGCTCCTTCGTCGGTCCTTAGCGCCTGTTGGAGGTACTCGTCGCCTCGCTCAGCTCGCGCCTCGACGACGACCCCTTTGGAGAAGACCAGCTCAACGCCATCGACTTCAACCCCCGCCGGCGAGCTGGGGATCGTGAAGCGGATACGCCCCTCGGCGCTGTTCTCGACTGGGCCGCTGAAGATCTCGCCGCTGGGCATGTTGCGGTGCCCGTCGCTGTTGACCCAGGTTCGGCCCTTAACGCTCAGTTTGAGATCGGTCCCCTCAGCCTCGATTCTCAACTCGCGGACGCCTTCGAGTCGCTCGATTAGCTCGGCCTGGAAGGCGCCTAGCTCGCCCCACGCGGCCGGAGGGTCGGGCCGCTCGAGGAAGGTTGCGCCGCGGACAAAGGCGGCGAACTCCTCCAGTTCCATCCCTGCGAGTTCGGCGCCGGCTGGCGTTGGCCACAGCGTCGAGCACCAGCGCTTCTTCATCGTTCGTTCGCGCAGCGGCCTGCGTGCTCGCGCGGCGCGCGCGATCCTTGCCGGGTCGACTCCCGCCAATTCGCGTGCATCATGCGGTGCCTGAATCCCAAGCACCGCCGTTAGCTCCTTCGCCTCGGCCATTGCCACGTCGTCGAAGTCGTCTAGCTGGGCGTCGCGGGCGCTCTCATAAAAGTTCTTGGCCTGACCCGGCAGCTCAACGTGGAGCGTGGGCCAAGCGTCGCGCGCAAGTACCGCCCGCTGCAGCTCCAACAGCAGCGGCGCTGCCATCGCCGTTGAGCGGATCACGACCTTCTGATGCGGTTCGACTTCAAGGCACCAGCCAACGAGCAGCTCGGCCATCGCTGCTGGATTAATAACTGCCGCTACGCGCTCGGCTGCGGCCTCATTCGATTCGCCCTGGCTCATGGCGCCTTCACGTCGGGGAACCATTCGGCGCAATGTTCACGGATGCTGGCGCGGACGAAGTCTCGCTCTTCGCGGCTGCAGGCGCGAAGCCGCGCCAAGAGGTCGCTCTGGCCGCTCGTTTCAACCTCATTGATCGTCCAGCTCAGCGCAAGGCGCTCGAAAAGGAATTCCAGCGCGCGGTGCCAAGCGTCCTCTTGCGAGAGGATGTTGCCTTCAAACGTCTTCGTGTACTGCGCCCGCGTCTTCGGGCTCATCACGCAGCGCAGCTCAAGCACCATCCCGCCATCGGAGCGGTACTCCACGCCCGGCGGCTCGGGCATCGCTGGCCCGGCGCCCTGCTCACGTGAGCGTCGGCGCGAGCGTCGGCCCATCAGGTAGTCGCGGCGGCAGTTTCAAGCTGGCCGCGCACGTCGCCCGTCAGCGGCTCGGTATGGCCAGCCCAAGCGGTCGCAGGCTCAAGCGCTGCGAGCTTCCGCATCGACTGGCGCGCCATCTCGGTGTCCCAGTTGAATGCCGCATGCGGCACTCGAGCATGGCCCTTAAACCCGGTCTGTGGGTCGAGCGTGTAGAAGCAATCGCTCACGAGCGCGAAGCGGTCTGATTCTCGCCAGAGGCCGATCAGTCCCGGTGCGTGGCCAGGCAGGTGGATCACTTTGAAGCCCGCGATCTCGTCGCCCTCGGCCAACGTGCCGCTGATCTTTACCGGGCCGCCGTCCCAGCCGACGAGTAGCCGAGGCAGTAGCGCACGTCCTACGGCGTTGAGCTTAGACATGTCGAAATAGTGCTCACCCGCGTCGCCTTCGGCGTCGGCGACCTCCTCAGCGTGGCAGAGCACCGGCACGCCGAGCTGCGGCGCGACACCGCGGTGGTCGGCGTGGCTGTGGCCGAGCACGACTCGAGTGATCCCGCCTAGCTGAGCGCCTGCAATTGCGATCGCCGGGCCCATCGACTTAACGCCAGCGTCAAAGAGCAGCACGCCGTCGCCGTCGCGGACGAAGTAGACGTTCATCGTCTTGCCGGGGAAGCCGCCACGCATCACCCAAACCCCTTCAGCAATCTGCTCGGGCTCGCTGGCGGCGAGCTTTGCCATCAGCTTCGTGCGGCCGTTGAAGGCGCTCTTCATGCCGGCGTCCATCTTCGAGCCGTCGGGAGGCAGCAGCCCGAGCTGGCGTGCAATCGTCATCCCGTCGGCAAAGGCGTTGTTCTCAACGATCAATCCGTCACGGACAATCAGTACGTCTACGCCTTCGAGCTCGATCTTCGTGCCGTTCGGTTCGATTCCCTGGAACGGACCGCCGGTGAACGTGCCGGTCGCCTCCCAACGGACTGCGGCGCGGTCGTCCTCAACCGTCACTTCGACGACGTTGAAATGGAAGTCTGGAAAGGGCTCGAAGATGCCGCGAAGGAACTCGCGAACCCCGTCGGGCGCCGTCGTATCGACTTGCCCGCGAACGTTCTCGCGGCCGCCCGGGCGCCAGCAGGCGACTGCGGCGTCGATGTCGTGGGCTACCAAGGCGTCGAAGTAAGCCTTGGCAACTTTGGTCGTGACGGTTGCGTCTATTTCGCCGCTGATATGTGACTGCTCGTTGGTCATCTCATCCCCTCGGTCGCGGAGTTACTGGCGGCAGGCTATCGCCCCAGCCGCGTCGGCGGGCTTTGATCCGTAGGCTGGAAACCGTTGTGAGTGAATCTTCAAGAACGCGCGAGCTGGGCCGCGGCGAAAAGGTACTCCCAGGCGTCTGGCGCCTGCGCTTGCCGCTGCCTTGGCCGGGCGTGCCCCATTGCAACGCTTGGGCGCTCGCCGCAGGTGACGGGATCGTGCTCGTTGACTGCGGGATGGACCAGCCGGGGTCGATGGCCCAGCTTGAGCGGGCGCTGCAGCAAGTGAACCTGCGGATTGACCTGATTCGGCTGCTCGTCTGCACGCACGCCCACTCCGATCACTACGGGCAGGCGGCGTCAATCGTTAAGGCGACCGGCTGCGAGCTTTGGATGCACGCCAACCACGAGCACACCGTTCAGGCAACGACAGATCCTGAGGCTGCACTGGAGCGGCGGATCGAAGTGGCGATCCTGAGCGGCGTGCCGCAGGCGCCGCTGCGCGCCTACGCCGAGCAGGCCAAGGGCCGCGGATCGGGTTTCTCCGGAATCGTCGAACCGGCTCGCGACCTCGTGCCCGGAGTTCAGATCAACACCGACCTTGGCGCTTGGGATGTCGTCGAGACACCCGGCCATGCTCCGTCGCACGTCTGCCTTTACCAGCCGGAGCGTCGCCTGCTGATCTCCGGCGACCACCTGCTCGGCCGCCCATCGCTCTACTACGACTACGGCTGGACCCCCGACCCGGTCGGCGAGTACCTCAATTCGCTCGAAGTGATCGAGGACCTTGACATGAGGCTCTGCCTCCCTGGACATGGCCGCAGTTTCGCCGAAGTACCCGCGCACATCACCGCCAACCGGATCGCGATCGCCGAGCGGATCGACGGCGTGATTGACGCGCTCGCGCAGGACGAGCCAATGACTGCCTTTGAGGTTGTCCAATCGGTCCACGGCGACGCGCTCACTCCGGTTAACGCCAACTGGTGGCTCTCAGAGACGCTTTGCTACCTGCGCCACCTCGAAGTGACCGGGCGCGCCGAGCGCAGCGAGGGTGATGGTGAGGATCAGCCAGAACTCTGGCAGCTGATCTAGTCCGCGCCTCGTAGGATTAGCCGATGCGCATCGATCAACTGCTAGAGGGCAGCACCGAGCCGCAGTTCTCATTTGAGTTCTTCCCACCGAAGAGCGAGGAGGGCGACCGCAATTTGCTTGAGGCCGTCGAACAGCTCGTGCCGCTCGAGCCGGCCTTCATCTCAGTTACCTATGGCGCCGGCGGTTCAACGCGCGAAAAGACGATTCAGATCGTCTCTAGGATCCGCGACGAGTTTGGGATTGAAGCGATGCCGCACTTCACCTGCGTCGGTTCAACCGTCGACGAGCTGCGCGCGACGCTCGATCAGATGGCTGAACTTGGAATTGAAAACGTGCTGGCGCTGCGCGGCGACCCGCCGCAAGGTGAGACTGAGTGGAGTCAGACAGAGGGCGGTCTTGAGTACTCGCGCGAGCTGGTCGAAATGATCAGCGCGGAGTATCCGTTTGCGATCGGTGCCGCTGCCTTCCCAGAGACGCACATCGATGCGATCAGTGCCGATGCTGATCTCGGCTTCCTTAAAGAGAAGGTTGATGCTGGCGCCGATTTCCTCGTCACTCAGCTCTTCTTCGATAACGATGCCTACTTCGACTTTGTGCTCAGGGCCCGCGAGGTCGGGATTACGGTGCCGATCATTCCGGGCATCATGCCGATCAGCAACGTCGCGCAGCTTGCGCGGATGACGACGCTCTGCGGCGCAACAATTCCGCCCGAGCTACTCACAGCGCTCGAAGGCCGTAGCGATGACGGGCGCGCGGTCGAGGCGCTCGGAGTTGCTTACGCGACGCTCCAATGCGCTGAGCTGCTGGCAGGTGGCGCGCCAGGAATTCACTTCTACACGCTGAACCGTTCGCCGGCGACGCAGGCAATTCTCGGGGCACTGAAGCTGCAGCGCCCGTGGCTCAGTCAATAACTTCGCTCACCTCAAGCTGCTCGGCGACCGCGCTGCTGCCATCCGGGCGGGACCAGCGAACGTCGATCGAATCATCCTGGCGGTAGGTGCCAACCCCCCAAGCGCCAAGCGCCCAGCGCCATCCGCTGACCTTGTCTTTAACTAGCGAGCGTGGGAACACAAGCGCCCCATCACGAACTTGGTAATCGGCCGGCTGGTGCTGGAGCACCCCGTTGACGTAGACCTCGAACGGGGAGCGGACGTCGGTCGGCAGAGAAACGATTGATTGCGGCACAGGGCAATCCTACGAGCCCGCCGCGCCGGAGCATAGGCTCGGCCGCGTGGCTATCAGCGAACAGTTCACGGTGCGGCGTTCGCAGCGAGCGCGGCGCGTCCGCGTCCGCGTTGAGCCTGACGGCTCGCTGCTTGTAACGTTGCCGCAGTCGGCGAGCGCTAGCGAGGCGGACGATGCGATCGCGCAGCTCGGTCCCTGGATCGCCAAACGGCGCGAGAACCTTCGGCTGGCCCGCAGCGCGCTCGCCCGGCCTGAAGGGACGCTCCCTCTGCTGGGCCAGCTCCTCACGGTTAGGGAGGAGGCTGGCCGCACACGCGTTCATCGCAGCGGTCAGCGGCTACTCGTTCCAGCCGATCGGCGGCGGGATGAGGCAATCGAGCGCTGGTATCGGCGCCAGGCGAAAGCAGAGGTAGTCGAACGCCTTCGCCCGGCCTTGACGGCGCTCGGAGTCGAGTGCGGGCCAATCTCGATTCGTGATCAGCGCACTCGCTGGGGGAGCTGCTCGTCGAGCGGTGCACTCTCGTTTAATTGGCGTTTGCTGCTCGGACCGCCGCAGCTGATCGACTACGTGGTCTGGCACGAGGCTTGCCACCTTGTAGTGCTCGACCACTCTCCGCGCTTCTGGGCGCTGCTCGAGCAGCATCTCCCCGGTTACCGTGAGCCGCGCGACTGGCTTCGCCGCAACGGCGCGGCGCTAAACCTTTAGGGGCCGCCGAGCACTCTGCGCAGCGCGCCGTATGGATCTTCGCCCTCCCGCGGCTCAATTACGGCGCGGCGGACCCTTCCGCTAAAGGCTTGAACCGAACCGTCGCCACGCAGGTCAACGCCACCGCGCGTGCTCGGGCCGCTTATCTCGGCTCTGACTGCGACCAGTTCGACCGGTTCGTATTCGCGGCCTAGCGACTTCGTGGTTGTTCTGCGCACGGTCTGGGCCATCGCGCGGATCTCTGTTTCGAGTGCGTCCAGCGCGCCATCAACCGTTGCGAAGCGCTGGCGTTCCGAGTCACCCTCGCGGCGAAGCGTTAGGACGTACGAGCGAGCCAACTGCTCAGCCAATTACGAGCAGAACAGTGACCATGCAGGCCGCTGCCAGCAATACCGAAACTGCGCCCATTGCGATCCCAGCGCCGCGGCTCGGCGGAAACGACTCGGAGGCTGTCCCGATACCGCCGATGATTACCGCCCAGGCAGCGAAGGCCACGCCGATGATGAAAAATGGTGTTTCGCTCTTTGCCGCCTCGGCGGCAAGGATCAATGTTGCGTGCGTCATATCCGGCACGCTACTCAACGCCGCCGCCGGACGCGATCTGACTCCCCGGTCCGCCCTCGTAACGGCTCTCGGTGGCCTCGCGCTGACCGTGGTAATGGCTGCCGAGTTCGGGGTGGCCGTAGGGTCGCTC
>Ga0194052_1000110_pt1 | contig 56918 bp, 50 predicted proteins | sample SepL226m_MetaG_FD_160117 | JGI IMG/M metagenome (GOLD analysis project Ga0194052, IMG submission 160117) | Anoxic zone freshwater microbial communities from boreal shield lake in IISD Experimental Lakes Area, Ontario, Canada - Sep2016-L227-6m | ecosystem: Environmental > Aquatic > Freshwater >...
GGGGCGTATCCAGTTAAAGAAGATGGAAGCGTGGACGCAGCAACGACTTAGTAATGCGCAATGCATCTGGAAAGCTGCTGATGAATTGCCTGGCCTACGATCTCCAAAGATTGTGGAGGGGGGGGGCATGCTGCTTACAAGGCCTATGTTTTTGTTGTTAACACACTATTAAAAGATGAGTGGACCAGGGATCGAATTATGATGGAAATTCAAGAGGCAGGGGTTCCTTGCCTGACCGGATCATGTCCGGAAATATATCTTGAGAAAGCCTTTGAGGGAACAACTTGGAGGCCAGAAACAAGACTTCCAGTTGCCCGACAACTCGGCGAGACAAGTCTTATGTTCCAAGTTCATCCCACATTGCTTGAAAAACACATTGATAAAGTTACTGATGTACTCACGGAGATAATGAAGAGGGCAGTACGATGAGTACAGCAAGAGGCAAATATTGAATGAAAAAACTTTTATTTTCGTCACTTTTTCCCATGTATACTAGAAATATTATTCTGGCGATAGGATATGGGACAGTTGCCATCTTCTCGCTGTGGATGAGCTTACTTCTTCGTTTCGATTTTGCGGTTCCGAAAGAATATTGGCTAGGATTTAAAGTAACACTCCTCTGGATACTTCCCATAAAGCTGGCGACTCTACTAATCTTTGGTCAGTTTAGGAGTCTGCTCACATATTTTAGTCTTTCTGATGCCAAGCGTGTGATTCTGGCGATGGGAACAACGACGCTGATTGCGCTTTGCATCTGGTATGGAAGTAAGGGAAGTCATGTCGTCCCAAGGGGTGTAATTATGACTGACTTTCTCATCTCCGTAGGGACGCTTTATTCTTTGAGGACGCTCATGAGAATTTATCGTGAAGGCAAAGCCGATTCAGAAATCGCACATTTGCGCCGTAAGAAAGTAGCCATCATAGGGGCAGGGGAAGCGGGAGCCTCTCTTATGCACGAGATTCAATCAAAATCAGGATTGGGGATGGATGTTATCTGTTTTGTTGATGATGACCCCCAAAAAAAAGGAAGTGCAATCCATGGAAGAAAAATCATGGGTAACCGTGCTGACTTACCGGAGATTGTTAACAGTTTACAAATAACCCATGCTATAATAGCGATGCCAAGAGCATCTCCTGGTGTCGTGCGTGAAACTGTTGAGATTCTGAATAAGACAGGGGTTCAGCATGATATTCTTCCTTCGGTTACTCAGCTTCTACATCGTCATGTTACGGTAAGCCACCTGCGTCATGTGGAGTCCGAAGATTTACTTGGACGAGATCCAGTCAGACTTGATGACACAGCAATTGAATCACTGATTCGTGATAAGGTTGTCTTAGTCACTGGAGCTGGAGGAAGTATAGGAAGCGAACTTTGTCGTCAAATTGCAAGTAGAGGGCCTAAAAAAATAATCTTGTTGGAGAGGAGTGAGCCGGCTCTTTTTGCCATTGAACAGGAGCTTGTTCGTGATTGGAAATGGATTGATATTGAACCTGTTGCTGGAAGTATTTGCAATGAGGCTCGGGTAGAAGGCGTCTTTGAAAAAGAAAAGCCGGAACTGGTTTTCCATGCGGCGGCTCACAAGCATGTTCCACTCATGGAAAGACAGCCGGATGAGGCAATCCTTAACAACTCGATTGGAACGATGGTAATATCTCTAGCCGCTTCAAGACATGCCAGCAAAAAAATGATTCTTGTTTCAACAGATAAAGCAGTGAACCCAACCAATGTTATGGGAGCTACTAAGAGAGTTGCGGAACTCACTGTGGCAGCTGTACAACATGATCCAAAGAATAATACAATTTTGTCATCGGTCAGGTTCGGCAATGTTCTTGGGTCATCTGGAAGTGTCATTCCAACATTCCGCAAACAGATCGAATGGGGAGGACCTGTTACAGTAACCCATCCGGATGTAACCCGCTACTTCATGAGTATTCCTGAAGCTGTTGGGCTTATACTTCAAAGTGCAACACAGTCCAAGGGAGGTGAGGTCTTTGTGCTTGATATGGGGGATCCGATAAAAATTAATGATATAGCTCGACAGATGATCGAACTAAGTGGGTTTAGACCAGACGAAGATATTAAAATCGAATTTACTGGACTCCGTCCAGGTGAGAAACTCTACGAAGAGCCGATTCATGAGGGAGAAAACATTATACTTACAACTCACCCTAAAGTTAGATGTTTGATAAGAAATTCATTTAATAATTCGATTATTCATGAATTGAATCACATATCTTCTCAACTTCACTCTATGAGTAAAGATGAACTTAAAAAGTGGCTGAACAGAATAGTTCCTGAATATAAGATTTCTTGATAATCAGGTAAGCAGTAATAAACTCATATCTTAATTTAATATAATTAAAAACAAGATAATAGTTTAGATTATACCGTTTTAAAATAGTGAAAAAATCTATTGTAGCGACATGCTTTCTTTCACTTATTGGATTCTTAGTTCTATTTTATGAACTTAAGCAACCATGCCTGACAGTAAGACCTGAGGCATTTTTTTCAATTCCCTTAGAAAAAAAATCATTTCTAAATCAACCTATCATTATTGGCTTAAAATCATCGCGAATAAATAAATATTTATTTCGCCAAGAAGTGCAATTAAATGGCGATATAACACCAGGTTGTAGATATCCAGAAACCATTGGGTTATTGTTTGTATCAAATTGGAAAACTGGAAAAATTGTAGCTGGTGAATTAGTGGTATCAGACAGCATTTCCGGAAAAATATTAGCGAGATATTCAACAAAAAAAAGGGCGCTAATCAGGGAAAATAGGAAGTTAGAATTTTCAAAGCAGATTTCGGAAGATATAATCCCGTCCCAAACTGCTCATACCATTTCAGTGAATCTCCTTACTCAAGGGATAACCGATTTAGCTTTAGTTGGAGAATTTTCAGAAAACTATCCAATATCAACTTTGCTATGGACACATTGGACATCGAAAGAAGGGAAAAATGGATTTGTGAGTATCTATGGATGGATTGATGGGACAGTACATGGAAAACTCTGTACAAAAGCACAGCTTATTTCATATGTATGGGGATGGGGAAATGATGAAGGAATTATTTATGTTATATTAATAACATCTGGATTTATTTGGACTATAGCCTTAATTGCACTCATTATACACTCACATTCAAAGGAAGGGGGGTATGGTTGCTCCTTAGCAACAGGAATATCTTTGATGTTCATTAGTGTAGGATTAGTATACTGCATTCTCTTTCCTCCATTTCATGCACCAGATGAGCCAAATCACTTTTTAACATATTCGAAATTAACTAACCGAGATGATTTGTCTAAAGATGCCTTGATGCTAGCTAATCTAGGAAACTTCGAAAGAATAAAGTTTCATACAGATGAAAAAATATCAAGTGCTGATATGGGGCGAACTGAATCAGGCATCTGGGCTCACCACATAGGAATAACTCCGCTGAAAAGATCTTTAATGGGAACTGTTAGTTGGATTGCAATTTCTCATCTATTGTCTTCAAAGTCTTCATCAGTAATGCTATTTTCTCTGCGATTAATAAATATAATATTCATAAGTATTTGCATAATAATACCTATAATTGGAGTATTGTATTCTGGAATGAAAGTAAAATTTGGTTTGCTATTATCAGCTCCGATTTTGCTTTCACCATGCATCGCTTTTTTTTCAATGGGTGTATCAAACTACCCATTTTTAATTGGAGGATATGTGATCCAATCTATTGCACTTGGTATGATGTGGGCTTGTAATTGGAGAGATAATAATTTGAAGTTTGATATAATTATTGGGATTCTAATTGGATTCGGAATTTGTATATCTGCATATTCATCAGACAACGGTTTGGTCGGAATTACTTTCTGGGGAATACTACTTCCTTTGTACTGGTTTAAATTAGGACTAGAGCAAGTATTATCAATAAAATTAAATAAAATTAGATTTCTTCTTTTTAATAGTTTTTTTAATGGAACTATAATAATTTTATTTTTATTACTCGAATCTATTTCGGGAAATTCTCCCTTACTATCTGAAACTATTACACCGGCCTTCGATAAAATAAACAAAAAATTATTTCATGATTTATTATCTTCTAATTTAATAATTATATATTTTGGAATAATCGTAACATTGATTTCATTTTTATTTTATTTGTTTGGTTTTTTGATCCGTAAATATTACAACTCTAGTAGGAAGTTTACTCTATTTATGTTGATTAGTTTAATTCCTTTGCTACCTATTGTCTTTATATATTTTTATTTCACTGAAAAACCCTATGACAATTCAACCTGTCAGTATGTATTGCATGTTCTTTCATCTTTCTTTAGCGGATTCTATTCGAATGCCCCAGATTGTTGGGTAACTCTGTCTTTTTGGGGAAACTTTGGATGGTTGGATACACCGATGCCGCAATTATTCGTAGATTTTCAAAGGTATATGTGTTTGCTCGGTTTTACTTTTTTGATTATTTCTGTGGTCTTCAGAAAAGATAACAACAAGGAGTTTTTATTTATTATAATAAATATAATATCGATAGTTGTCTTGCTCATAAGTCTATCAATATGTTACAATAAGAACAATATTACATTAAATAGCCGCTATCTAGTAGGTCCATATCTGTTTTTATTGCCGGCTGTGTATGAAGGATATAGACGAGCCGGAATATATTTCTTCGATAATTCTACTCATAATAAAATCCTTTGTGTTTTATTATTTAGTATTCTTTGTATGGTGCTTCATTGCACTGCTTGGCTGTCTATTATTGATAGATATTTTTAACTATAATTTTCGTAACAGTCATCAAGGGGTAGTATGATCGCTATCTAAAAATAAAAGTCTTATGTTTATGATGGGTATCTGGCCTGCCCCCCTAAAATGGGACGTATTGAAAATGTAGTTTCGGCCTTATAGAAAGGATCGGAACGAATGAAGAAGAGCAGATTTAGAGAGGAGCAAATCGTTGGGCTATTGAGGGAACCGGCAGGAGGAACGACTGTCAAAGCTGTGTGTGCGAAGCACAACATCAGCGAGCAAACCCTTTATGACTAGAAGAGGAAATACGGAGGGATGGAAGAGGGTGAAGTGAGGCAGATGAGAGCGATGGCCGAAGAAAATGGCCGATTAAAGCGCATTATCGCGGACATGGCCGTACAGATCGACATCCTCAAATATGTGAACTCAAAAAAATGGTAAGCCCGTCGGCCAAGCGATTGGCTGTGAAACAAAGCATCGAGGAAGGCTTGCGCAGAGCTGCCCAAGCCTGCCGTGGCCGTTCATGTTGCCTGGAGCATACGAGCCGTTGATGTTATCACCGTCGTCGAGGCGGCCATGGAACGCTACGGCGTGCCCGAACACATCCGCAGACAACGGACCGGAGTTCATAGCCTACGCCATCGTGGATTGGCTCAAGGACAAAGGAGCAAAAACCCTCTACATCACTCCCGGCAGCCCATGGGAGAACGGCCTATCGAGAGCTTCCATGACAAGCTGCGGGATGAGTTCCTCAACCGGGAAATCTCGGCAGCCTTCTAGAAGCAAAAGTGCTGACAGAACAGCACCGCATCGAATACAACCAAGATCGCCCGCACAGTTCGCTCGGATATAAAACCCAGAACCAGGCGGCCGCATGCTGGAAGACTCCGTTACGGCCTTCGGCCTCCACTCCGTCTTCCAGCAACAACATATAACACATCAACCAAGAGCCATTACTACACTTTTGATATGTCCCATCTCTGGGGTCTGGTCAGTATTAAATCGTTATTTCTGAACAATTATATAAAAACATTTATAGTTAAAGATGTTAAGTGTTGTATAGACGGTCTTATTGAAATGAAAGAATTAAAAATCAGTGAATTTCTGTCTATAGCATAAAAAATAACAAAATGAAAAAAATAAAGAATATAATTAAATCCATTGTGTTTAATCTATTATATATCATTGTTTTCATTAGTACATTGCTAAATGTTAGATGGGTACTGCTATACAGACGAGGACTACCATTTGATATTGATTAAGCAGGATATTTTGGAATATCTCTGATGAATTATTACGGATCGCTGCAAGGTGGGATGGGTGGTTGGATTCGCTCTGTATTGAGTCCAAGCTTACAGGCACCCTTAACGACTGCGCTAGAATCTCTTGTTCTGATGATAACCGGCCCGACAGATGTCGCGGCTTTTGCAATCCCAATAATCATTGGTAGTGGATGTATTATCGTGACCTATTGGCTTGGTAATAGGATCGGCGGTCATACGGTGGGTACCATGTCAGCTCTACTAACCGCACTTTCACCAGAAATAATCAATTATAGTCGTAGTTTTCATTTTTCTATAACCGCAACATTAGTTCTTACATTTACCATTTTTTCTCTATTAAAAACAGAGCGATTCAAAAATCATGGGTGGATACTAGTTTATAGTATTTCATTAGGTATGTTGCCATTAGCAAGATCCATGACGCTTGCTTTTATCCCTGGCATTGTCTTTGCAACATTGATCTACATAGCTGTAGAGCAGCAAAACAGAGGGAAGAGGTTTATTCTGTTTCTACTAGCAATGCTCATCGCAGCATTGACAAGTAGCATTTGGTTGTGGTCGAGCGGCAAACTTGTTGCTGAATATCTCTTCAGCTTCGGTTATGGTCAAAGGGCAGTCGAATTTGGCACTGAGCAGTCAAAATTTGGAATAGATGCATGGCGATCGACCATAGTTGCATTTAGTGCAGAAGTTCTTTTTCCATACTTTGTTTTTTTTATCATTGGATTAATTGCATGGATCTTGTGGCTATGCAATTCTCTATATAAGCAAGGTATAAAAGTTTTTTCAAAAAAAATCCTAACTTCACAGTTGCTGCCCATTGCGATTATTTTAATCGAAATTTGGCTCGCCCTTGTCACAACACGCAACAAGGGGAGTGCTTTCTTCCTGCCGTTAGTTCCATTATTAATAATATTTTGTGTTTTAATTATTTATAAAATAACTACTAATCCGGCATGCAGGGCAATCATATTTTCATTATTAGCATTCATTGCCTTATTTTGCGCATATCCACTATTTGACTTGCACGGAATATTTTCCAAAGCTTACTTTGTTAACGCTCCATTAATTGGTTGTGTCAGAGTTATCGAACCTAGGGGTACTATACAACAATATGAGGCTAGCGGACAGTGCGGTTCTCCTATAGACGCAGAGCCTATCATTCCAAAAAACGCTTATCAATGGTGGAAACTGAATCAAGATACTGCAGAAATATTTAAAAGACTTAATTTAAATAATTCAGCAATTGGATTCGGATTTAGACATTATATTTATAATGTGAACACTGTTAATATGCACCAACTAATGAAAAATAGATGTGTAAACAATATATTTCAAGTGGAACCAGTGCTCACTGGAGAATCAGTTGACGGATATAAAAAATGGTTAGAAGATCTAAAAAAAATGAATAATCAGAACACTTATTTGTTAACTACTGACAAGCCCCATAGTGATATGGCCCCAGCTATTATAAGACCATTTATGATACAGGCAGCGCGTGACGCTAACTTTAAGCCTATAAAGGAATGGATGACACCAGATGATTTAAAAGTAACTCTTTGGGAATATAAAAAGAATTAGACACAGCGTATTGATAATATGTCTTTTAATGACTTAAAAACAGTAATTATAGGTGGAGGAGGTTTTATTGGTCGCAGGGTTACCAAGCTGCTTACTACGCAAAGAAGTCAAATTATTGTTCTTGGAAGGGCTGCTGTACCCATTTGTGAGCTGCCTCCAGAGTCCATTTATCTTTCTGGTGATTATGGTGACAGAAAAACTTTGCAAAGTGTGCTCGAACCTGGATGTGAAGTAATTGATCTCGCATATTCAACTGTTCCTAAAACTAGCTTTGAGAATCCTGTCTTTGATCTTGTCTCAAATCTTCCTTGTAGTGTTGGACTTCTCGAAGAGTGTTTAAGAGTTGGAGTAGGAAGACTCGTTCTTGTTTCTTCAGGTGGAACTGTTTATGGGTCGGTGGATTCTCTGCCAATTACGGAAGATCATCCAACTCGTCCAATAAGTCCATATGGCATTACAAAACTGGCCATTGATCGCTATGCGATGATGTTTCACCGCAATAATTCCCTGCCTGTCACTGTGGTTCGTCCTGGAAATGCCTACGGAGAAGATCAGAGATCGGGAACGGGGCAGGGATTTATCGCTGCTGCGATTGATGCTATTCTCTCAAGAAATGAGATAGAGATATTTGGTGTGCATGGAACTATCCGAGATTACATTCATGTAAATGATGTCGCCTCTGGAATTGTTGCAGCGTTAGAAAAAGGTGAAGATGGAGCTATCTACAATATCGGAACAGGAATTGGATCATCCAATGCTGATGTGATTAAGATGCTGGAGGTGCTTGCAGTCGATGAAGGGATTGATGTAAAGCAGATCACTCGTCCTGCAAGACGCTTTGATGTTGAAGCAAATATCCTAGATAGCACACGATTATGGCAAAGAAGTGGCTGGAAGGCTAAAGTGGACATTGAGCAAGGAATTAAAAAAATGTGGCAATCCAGGTTGTCATCTCGTGGTCATTGAAAACTTTAAGATGAGTGAGTTGTTGAAATCTCTGGTTGCGGTTATTATACCTGTTCATAGAATCCCCCTGACTGCAGATGAGTATGTTTCGCTCAGAGTTATTAGAAATATTCTTGCGGCCTATCCTCGAATTATTGTTTGCCCGGAATCACTTGAGATCCCAGTTGAATTTTTTGCTGGTGAAGAAGTAATCAGGTTGCCCGATATCTATTTCACATATCCTCACGGCTACAATCGCCTCATGTTGAGTAGGCGGTTTTATGAACAGTTTAAAAAATATACTTATATCCTAATTTATCAATTAGATTGCCTGGTTTTCAAAGACGAACTCTTGGAGTGGTGTCGTAAAGGATACGACTATATCGGATCTCCATGGAAAGACAGTTACCCTAGTGGTGATGTGACTTGGAAAGTCGGTAATGGAGGGTTTTCACTGAGAAAAGTATCGACAGCCCTAAATATTCTGAAAAAGCGAATTAAAAGGGGGCTTTATTACCCAATGCCACCCGCTGATCATATCGTCTCTTCGTTTACAAAATGGCTGGCTGAAAATATAGCTAATCGCATGAAGCAACATCTTAATTTTTGGACTATCGAAGACGAATTAGCCAACTATGTAGAAAATGAAGATCGTTTTTGGGCGATCGATGTCATGGCAATTAGTTCTGAGTATAAAAAACCTTCTGTAATTGAGGCAATGCACTTTGGTTTTGAAGTGGAACTAGAATATTGCCTTCAAATGACAGGGGGAAAGTTACCCTTCGGGTGCCATGCATGGGCTAAACATGACCGGAGTTTTTGGGAATCTGTGCTGGGTCAGTTGAAATCCGCTCCTCAAAAATAAATCACTCAATGAAGCCCCAGATTACTTTTCAATGGATCGATCCGTGCCCCAACCAGAGATTGGCAGGAGCGCAAGAATTATTAAAAAAGAGCATTAACCAGATGGGGTTGGAACCAAATATCTATCCTGCCGGGCCAAAGATGGTGAAATTCGTGGATATTCTGCGCTTTGCTAGGCAGAATGCCAAAGGCAACAGCTTTGTCTGGTGTAATTCGGATGTGACCTTGACCGGAAATCCTTACGAAGTTGACGATGGGAAAATTGTTCATGGTTTTCACAGGACAGAGCTACCATCCGGTGAAATATGCGGTGGGGTAGACATGTATCTAATACCATGTAAGGCATGGGACGAGTTTCTTGGGGTGGATCCTCCCGATCTCTGGTGTGGTGCGACCCATGTTGACTGGTGGTTGACACGTGCATCAGCATTACAGGGGTGCTATCAGTCCCACTTTGGATATATCGAACATCAGACACATCCAGAATCATCGGCTTCCAAGGGGGGGGATGATCTCTACAGACATAATATTAGGGAATACAACCGATGGGCCCGTCGCAGTCGTGCTGGAGTATTTGAAGAACTCCTTGATCTTCCGATAGTGGGGAGATCGATTTCGCCGATCAGTGATCTCATCGAGAGGTTCAGGAGTAGGGCAGTCAGTTCATAGATAATGATTCTAACGACAACTCTATTTTGTGTCTCGATTGGCATTGCAGGACTTGCATGTTGTGCTTTTCTGGCAGGACAATATAATCAAATTGTCCGTTTGCGCCGACAGATTGTCACAGAAGCCCTGCAACTGGACTTTGCGCTGAGGATAAATCTTCACAACTTAGAGAAATCCTGCGGCAACAATCCATTGACAGAAGTTGGTAGTGAATTGGCGAGGATCGAGTCATTGTCGCATCTTGGGGCAGTCGACCCAATTTCAAATGATGGTATAGCTTTGCTGCTGGCTGCAAAAAATCAGCTTGATCAGTTGAATCACAGCTTAATAAATCCATCTTGTGAGGAAGTGGAGAAGAGAGCGGAAGCGAGCTTGTTTCTTGTTAGAGAGTATAATAATCGATTAAACAATACTGCTATTAAATATGTTAGCATGCATTTTAAATTTAATCATATTAATATTAGTAGAAAATTATGAATGAATCATTTGTACTCAAGAAGATCGCAGAAAATATAGTTCAATCACATAATAATTTTATTGGGATATTACTTCAATTATTAAAGGTAAACTATAGATATGTTTTGTTAGCTATTGCCGCAATTGCGATATTATTTAAATTATGGCTTGTAAATTGCAATGGTATTGAGGCAAGAGGATTTGAGTATTATGATGATCAATTATTTATAAGTCATGCAACTGCCATATTAAAAGGTAGATGGCTAGGAGATTACTCCCAAGGGACTCTTATGAAAGGTCCGATGTATCCCTTGTTTATAGCAGGAAGTTATTATTTGGGGATTCCATTATTTACGGCACAACATATTCTTTATATTATAGCGTGTACAATCACTATACTGTCGCTGAAAAAAATAGTCGGATCAGAAGTGTGGCTGCTTGTCATTTATATCATACTTATTTATAATCCAATAACATATGATACAGCAAGTAATATGAGGGTACTGAGACAAAATCTTAATCCTTCATTATGTTTGATGATTGCCGCATCATTAATAGCTTTAAATCTAGTTGAAAATACATCAGTAAAAACGCGTATTATTTGGGGAATTACATTGGGGTTATCAACAGCTGCATTTTATTTAACACGAGAAGATACGGTGTGGCTTACGCCATTATTCTTCATACTTATCTCTTGGGGGCTTCTTAAAAATATTCATCTCCCAAATTTTAGATTTATAGTTTTGTTTAGCATTATTATTCCATTTGTCATAGCAGTTATTCCAATTTTAAAAATAAGTTACAAAAATCTTGAATGGTATGGCCTGTTTAGCACTTGTGAATTTCGTAGTGCTTCTTTCAAAAATGCCTATGGAGCAATCACTCGTGTAAAACCAGAAATCTGGTATCCGCTTATTCCATGTTCGCGAAGCACTAGGCTTAAAATCTATGGGATTAGCCCATCATTTAAACAATTAGAACCATTTCTTGAAGGTGATATTGGAAAGGGATGGGCGAATAATGGGCAGGAAAGACTTCCGCAAAGCGCGCAGGGTGAAATCGTCGGGGGGTGGTTCATGTGGGCATTGCGCGACGCGGTGCGAGAATCTGGCCATGCTAGAAATGCTCGAGAAGCAATGGATTTTTATCAGCAAGTAAGTGACGAAATTAATAGTGCTTGTGATCGCGGGCTTCTAGCAGCAGGACCTAGAAGATCTACTTTCACACCACAATTCAATAAAGAGTATATTCAACCATTTCTAAGTACACTAATAAATGTAATGCAGTTCCTGTTTAATTTTAAAGGGATAAATGCACAGGAACTAAAACCTAGTATTGGGACACAAGAGTCACTTATTTCTTTTGCTGATATAACAAACTGCAAGTTAAATCCAACACTTGACCGGATAAATAAAACAATTTTAGCAAGTAATAAGTTAGATAAGATGAAAATTAATATTCTAGCCAAAATTTCTACAGTTTATCTGATAACAGTTCCAGCACTGCTAAAAATAAGTTTTTTGATTGTAATATTAACATTTTTTATTAAAAAAATAAGATCAATTAATGGAATGGATATAATTGCATTATATATATCACTCCTTCTGTCTTGTTGTGTGTTAGTCGCAATTATATCATTAATCGAAGTTTCTTCTTTCCATGCGATGGGTACTGATTACCTCAGTGGCTGCTATGGACTTATTCTAATGGCAATATGCGTTTCTCCTTTCGCATTATTAATAAACAAAAAATATTTGAATATTAATAATAATCTTATATGAATTCAGAATCGGGGTATGATTTAATAAATCGTTCGCAATTAGTTCTGAGTATTATCATGCCTTGCTTAAATGAGGCGGAGACACTTGAGCGCTGTCTTGTCAAGGCTCACCATAGTTTAAGTAAACTTAAAATTAATGGTGAAATTATTGTTGGAGATAATGGATCCACTGACGGCTCACAAGAAATTGCGGTAAGATATGGAGCACGAGTAATCAATGTCCCAATGCGGGGATATGGTTCGGCACTCTATACTGCCTGTAGCGAAGCTCATGGAATCTACATTATTATGGGGGACTCTGATGATAGTTACGACTTCTCGGAGCTTGAGCCATTTTTATCTAAACTCAGTGAGGGATATGATCTGGTGATGGGAAACCGATTTTTAGGTGGTATTAAACCAGGGGCAATGCCTTGGAAAAATCGCTTTATCGGCAATCCCATTCTGACTGCAATAGGGCGATGTCTTTTTAGATCAACAGTGGGTGATTTTCACTTCGGGTTAAGGGGTGTCAGAAAAGATGCATTTGAACGAATGGATCTTAGAACGACTGGAATGGAATTTGCCTCTGAAATGGTGATCAAAGCCACTTTGTATAAAATGCGCATCTCAGAGGTCCCAACCATCCTCCACAAAGATGGTCGATCTAGACCGCCTCACTTACGCCCTTGGCGTGACGGATGGCGTCATTTGCGCTTTATGTTTTTGTTCCGACCAAAATGGCTTTTTATTGTTCCTGGGATGTTTTTATCCGTATTTAGTCTAATTATTTATATGGTGCTCCTGATGGGCCCGCTTCGTATTGGACGTTTTGTTTTCGATATACATACACTTCTCCTATCCATCATTGGGATTGTTGTCGGATGCATGGCTGTATGCTTTGGAGTCATTGTGCGTTTCATTGGAATGCATGAAGGACTTCTCCCTGAAAAACCAATTTTGCAGGAGATTAGAAAAAAACCTGTCGTTGAGGTGGGAGGCGTTGTTAGCTTGTTTTTTGTATTGAGTGGTTTGCTTATGGTGGGAAAGGCTTTCTATGTGTGGGAATCTGCTGATTTTGGTCCGATGAACCCTAATTTCTTAATTCGTCTAGTATCTGTCGGATCAGTGATGTGTCTTATTGGGAGTCTTACTTTTTTTACTTCTCTAGTGATTGGATTTATATCGCTACCTACTAGAGATGATCGTTTGAGGTGATTATTTTCGTATGCTCCCTCAGAAGAGATCGATGACATCTGGTTCTAGTTGCAGTTTTACAGCAGAGGCTCTTGTTAAGATTTAACCGATGTCTAATCTCAAATATCGCCCTGATATAGATGGCTTAAGGGCGGTAGCTGTGCTGGGTGTGGTTATCTTTCATGCCTACACTAAAATACTGCCAAGGGGCTTTATCGGTGTTGGCATCTTTTTTGTAATCTCGGGCTATCTGATCAGCGGGATTCTCTATAAGGGACATCATCATGCAGGATTCAGCTTTTCAGAGTTCTATGTCCGTCGTATTCGGAGGCTCTTTCCCTCACTGATCACCGTTTTAGTGCTCTGTCTTGTGTATTGATGGTTAGTATTACTCCCCGATGATTATGCACAACTTTGCAAACATGTTGCTGCGGGGACGATCTTTATTCAGAACATCATTTTCTGGCAGGAGATCGGCTACTTCGATACATCGGCAGCTCTGAAACCTCTTCTTCATCTTTGGTCCCTGGCAGTCGAGGAGCAATTCCACATTTTTCCCCCTCTTCTTCTGTTATTGATTTAGAAGAAACCGAAGTTGCTGGTGCCTTCGGTGCTGGTGCTTTTGCTTGCCTCCTTGATAGGAAACTTAGTGATGTCCTATCAGAATGGGGCATCAGATTTTTTCCTGACTCCCTACCGAGCCTGGGGGTTTCTAGGAGGTAGTCTCCTTGCCTGGGCATTTGGATTCAAACCGATCCGCACGGATGGAGATATTTAGTTTTTCAAAAGAAGCGCTCTCTTTTAGGCGTTTGCATCAAAGACCTCCAACCTCAATCAATGCCCTACTTCCTGTAGGGAGATTATTTATTTGCAACGGAATGATGCCTCATAAGAATAAACTTGGATTCATTATCTCATGAGAAGGGGAAATCTGTTGTTCGTGATCAGTGTGATTGCAGTTCTATGGTACTTGTTCTTGAACTGCTTCTTTCCGATGGCTGAGGGAAGGGACTCATGGACTTATTGGGCATACTTTCGGGATATCTTCAGGACGGATCCCCAATATTCGTTGCTCATGTTGTTCAGGACTCCTGCCACACCTCTATTCTATGGTCTTGCCTTTGGCTTGGGAGGAATTAAGGGAGCCATGGTTGCCGCCTGTGCCGGTTATGTAATCATCGTGCTGGTCGTATATGATCTGCTCACCACTTACCGGATTTGGGTCGGTCTCATGGGAGTGCTGCTTCTCTTTATCAATCTCCGTTTTTTTGAGCGTTATAACTCAGTGGGATCCGAAACGCTTCAATCCGTTTTGCTTGCGATATGGTTCTGGGTCACATTCAACTCGATGGAGCGCGGAGGGTGGAGACTAGGTTGCGCGTTGGGAATAGTGACTTATTTGTTGGTGATGAATCGCCCCGCAAACCAATTGCTTATTCCCATGTGCATCCTCCCGTTACTGGGAATGTGGATCGGGCCAGCATTTTCAAAAACTGTAAAAAACAAGGAGTTTATACGCTGTGCTGTTACGGGGCTTGTGGTCGCGATGGCATTTTCCCTACTTCACGCCTCTTCCAATTATCTAAGGTACGGACATTTCTGCATAGCAGGGATGGGTGGAGCTCATATCCCATTTTACAGACTGTTTCTACAGCAGCGTCTGATTGCTCCGGAAAATGGTCCCCGTAGCGCGGAACTGGCGGCTTTGGTTAAAAAGTATATTCTCTCGGAAAGTATGTGCCTTCAATACGGTATCGATGAAAATATTTTCTTTCATCATTCGACGCAGCGGATGTTTAACATGCTGGTTCGCAAGGCTTATGCTGAACGAGGTTGGGATCATGACTTCAAATTGTTAAAGGATGCCGGTTGGGAGGCGATCCGTGCTAACCCTATCGAAGGTTGGTTGGGGTATGTTGATGGAGTGCTTGGGTTTATTTCGATACCCGAAGGTCATCATCCATTTGTGTTGAGCAACATGACGCATAGTTTCGAAGAATTTAATGATTTTAGAACGCAACGATACAAGTTGTACAAGGAGAAGGGGATTCCCATTCCCGACAAGGGAGACTTGATTCCAGGAAATGGGTGGCTGCAGGAACAGGAGGGAGCGGTTCCTGTGGATTCAGTGCATTGGGATTATGCGCGGAGGGTGGCTCCTTCACCCAATCTTGAACGATGGATTGCTGCCAGCAATCTGTTTTCACCGACATGGATCACGCTTCTGATCGGCATCATAGGAAGCGTCTGTGCGTGCTTCAACCGATCCACTGATCTACGAATCCCCCTTATCCTATTGGCTGCCCTACCGAGTCTGCTTGTCACCTGGTTCGGGATTTTGCTCAAGGATTTTCGCTATCCCTTTGATCCCTTGTTCACGATCTTTATTTGCTGGGGAGTGTATTGCATCAGTCGCGTGGTGAATGACTTAAAGAAATCCCGACCCTTCGGGCACGAGCAAGGGAAGTTGTCTGGCTGCGTTCCCTCCTCGGTCAAAGCCCGCTGCGGGGATTCTCCCTCGTAGGTGCCTTACCATCCCTCCCTCCTTGCTCATGCGCGTCATTCCCCAGTTTTCAGAGAGTCTCTAATGTGCCAACCTGTGGTTCACCTAAAATATCGACCCGATATAGATGGCCTGCGTGCTGTCGCGGTTTTGGGAGTGATATTTTACCATGCCTTTCCGCATCTATTGCCGGGAGGTTTTATCGGGGTGGATATATTCTTTGTGATCTCAGGCTATCTGATCAGTGGGATTCTCTACAAAGGACACAGGGCTGGAAACTTCAGTTTCAAGGAGTTTTACGCCCGGCGTATCAGACGACTCTTCCCTGCGCTGATCACTGTTCTCTTGCTCACCATGGCATACGGATGGTTGATCTTGTTGCCGGATGAGTTTGTTCAACTTGGCAAGCATGTGGCCGCAGGCACGCTCTTCGTCCAGAATATCGTTTTCTGGCAGGAGAGCGGATACTTTGACACGCTGGCGATGCTTAAGCCGCTTCTCCACCTCTGGTCTTTGGCGGTGGAGGAACAGTTCTATATCTTCTTTCCACCCCTTCTTTTACTTGCCTGGAAGTGTAAGTGGCCTCTAGCACCCATCATGGGCGTGCTCCTGATTGCCTCCCTTGTCGGCAATTTCATCATGGCGTATCAGAATCAATCGAGTGATTTTTTCCTGACGCCATACCGTGCATGGGAATTTCTCGGAGGAAGTCTTCTTGCCTGGTGGCACTTTGACAAAGGACACGAAGAAGATGTGCCATTCTTCCGCAATCTGCTCTCGGTTGGTGGTACGGGTTTGCTGTTGTGTGCCATGACTCAAATCCAGAGAGCAGATCACTATCCGGGCTGGAGGGCGTTACTGCCCGTTACGGGGTCTCTGCTTGTCATTGAAGGGGGACAGGGAGCCTGGGTAAACAGGGCTATACTCTCTCAACGGGCCATCGTCTGGATCGGGCTGATCAGCTATCCTCTTTATCTCTTTCATTGGCCGGCCTTGTCCTTTCTCCATATTGTCGAGGGGGAGCGGCCAAGTGATGTACTCTTGGTGGGAGCATTGTTCTTTTCGCTAGGTTTGTCCGTGGTGACATATTTCTTAGTTGAAAGACCGATGAGGTTTTCGAAATCACAATGGGTACTCCCGTTTCTCGTGATCTCATTTATTATAACAGGTGTTGTGGGTTTGTGTGTCTGGAAGGGTGTGATCCAGAGGCCGCTGAGTCCTGAAATGGAAAAGGTGATACAATCGTTGGATGCCAAGAATAAGTTCTGGTGGGATGGTTTGGAGACTGTGTGGCGGCATGGAAACGCCATCTTGAACAAGGCCGGAGCGGATGCTCCCAGAACTCTCTATATCGGGGATAGCAATATGCAACAGTATGCTCCCCGCATTCTTGCATTAATTAAAGCCCAAGGGGTTCATTCCTCCCGGGGTGCTCTTTTCATGACCTGTGGAGGTGTTCCACCGATTCCGGGCATTTCATGCGGCACAATAAGCGAGTGCGACGAATATCTCTCCAAACTCGCAAAAATTACTCATACTGACAAAAGTGTTGATAGGGTCGTGATTGCGGCTCTCTGGAATGGATACTTTGCGAATGACTCTAAATACTCATATCGAGGAATTCCTCTTAGCAGTATGCAGGGGAGGATGGCAGCATTAAATGAGTTGGGTAGTTTGATCAGGGGATTTGTCTCATCTGGGAAAAAAGTGACCGTTTTACTTCCTGTACCAAACGGACCCGAACTGGATCCCCGATCTTTTTACAAGAGAAGTTTTTTTGGAGGATATATTCACTCATCCAAGGATCTTCCCTTAGAGCAGTTTCGGAACCGGGTGCAGGAGTTAACAGGCGAGATCACAAAGGTTGCCCTATCCAACGGAGCAAAGGTGATTGATCCTTCCCAGTATCTTTCCATCAATGGCGATTGCATCAGAGAGGAGGCCGCTGATGGTCCCATTCGTTACGACGGGTGCCATTTAAGACCTGATTATGTGAGGAATCACATCAATTATCTGGATGCCACGATGGCACCGTAGGAATAGTTCCCTTATGAAAATGACAATCAGCAGTCCTGATGGATTAGGGGATTTTATCCTCCGTATCCCGATGCTTCGTGCATTGCATGATCAGGGGCATGAATTGCAACTCTTCTTGCGCGAACCTGCCGCCAGCTTGGCAGCGGAGGTTTTCCCAGAATGCGAAATACATGTGATCTCTGCGGATCCCAACGATGAGTCAGTTAGGAAAAAAAAGAATCCATTCAGCAAGGAGCATGCGTTGATCCGGAGCTTCCAACCCGATCTTTATGTCGTGTGTCTCTTTAGCCTGAGTTTTTTTGATGAGGTGTGGATGGAGCGCGAAAATGCAGGGATTCCCATTGCCGGATTCACTACGGCAGATGTGTTCTGGCCATCAGGGACAAATGCCGATCCAAAGGAAGTCTCCGAGCGCTTCACAATCAAGGTCGAGGTACCGGTCTCACTTCCCGAACTCGAGAAGAACAGGCTGCTTGGTTCAAAAATCCTGGGTATCGACCTACCGAAGACCACCCCGGAACTGAGACCTAGTTCCGCTTCCCTCGATGCGGCACGAGAAATTCTCGAATCCCACGGTCTGAAGGAGCGGGAGTACTGGGTTGCGTGCATGGGAGGGCGCAGCGGTTTGAGGATGAAGGACTGGGGGGAAATGAATTGGAAGATTTTTTTAGAATCTGTCCTTCCTGCTGCTGATCTCCCCGTGCTTTTTCTTGGTAACCCAAAGGAGTGGGAGTCGATCGAACGGATCCGATCCGGAGGCATTCATTCCGTCAATCTCGCAGCGTCCCCTCCTTCGATTCCAGTATCCCAAGCGCTCGTTGCACTCTCCAGCGGATATCTCGGGAGGGATTCGGGAGTCATGCACATGGCAGCGGCATCCAGGCGTCCGGTACTGGCCGCCTACGGAGGAGGGCATTGGGGGCGCTTTCTTCCTTCATCCGGTCCCGCTCTCGCGGTGACTCAGTCGATGTCATGCCAAATGTGTCATTTCTACTGTCCATACGAGCAGCCACATTGCATTACCGGAATCACGATGGAATCAATGCTGTCTGCATGGGAGAAGCTTCAAAGTGTGCGGGGCGTAGAGATCATGGAGCAGTCCACCGATCCTGTCTTGGAGACGGTTCGAGGGGAAGAGGCTCTCGAATTTTCCATGAATCGCGATGCCGAGTTGAAGAGGAGTGCCTCTGTTGCGCGATCTTCAGGACTGTTACAGAGACTCTTTGGCAAGTAAGTGTTAACACACCTTTCAGCTCATTATCATGAAATTCAAAAAAACAGTCATCGACCGAGCACGGTTGGGCGTGGCATGGCGAAATTTTACGCTCAGCCTACGGCAGGATTTTGTGAACGATCTGCTGCGTTGCATTTTCCCGAAGGAGGCAAGAGATGCCATACGCAATCCTTCCCTGGCTACTGAGCGAGCCTCCAACCTAGATCCAAAGCCGGAAATTTATGTCTCCTATGCTACGGATGATTCACTAAAGGGAAGCCATCTCTATTGCGGTGGAGAGAAACTACTTAATAATCTCGTGCTCTTGCTGCGCCGGAAAGGATACGAGGCATTCATGGTGAGCCTCGATGGCAGGCACGCAGGATGGCTTGCCGAACATGCTCCCTTTCTTTCGCTCGATGAGTTCAAAGCGCGCAAGAAGGGTGTCGGGGAGGTGAGATGCGTCACTTCCTGGCTGAAAGCCCGTCCGTTCATCAACGAATGTTCGCGTTTCTATTTTTGGGATCAGGAGCTTTCAGCTTCTTCGAGAAGTCACTTTCCTGATTTGGCGGGATTGATCGCTCGCCAACGCATTATTCGCACAGCTGGCGTCAACAGGGCGGTGCAGGCTTTTCACAGGTGTGTCTTTGAGACTTCCTCTGTAGTGCTCAGACAACTGATCGACGAACAGCACTGGCAACCTGATCCTCTCCGTCGAATCGCGACACGCATCGGATATTTTGACGAGGGTGATCATGGTGCCCGCTATGTCCGGGAGATTGAAGAGAAGACAAAAAAGGCCGGATTGAATCTGGAGTTTGTGCAATTAGAGGGGAACGAAGCGGCGATCATTTCACAGATGCAGCAGTGCGCCATTTTTATGGCACTCAACATCGGAAAGAGTCCTTTGTGGGGCGAAGGAGGGCCGATGTCGCCACAAGAGGCCATGGCCTGCGGCACGGTCCCCGTTTGTTTCGACATTAACGGTCCATGGGAACTGATCCAACAGCATTACAACGGGGTTATTGTGAGGGAGTTGAGCGCAGAGGCGATGGCCAAAGAACTGATCTGGATTTATTCGGACCCCCATCGGTTACAGATCATGGGCAACAGAGCGCTGGAGATATTCCGAACAAGCCACAGCATGGAAGCGCGTTGGCCGGAGGTGGCCCGCTTTCTTGATCTTCTAGAGTGATCACAGGAAGAAGTTCAATGCGCCTCTATCTCTGCGATCACTTGTTGCGAGATGTCATCGGGCATCATCTCGGATATAATCTTGCCATTGCAGATGCGGCTTCCATGTCGCAGTTCGATCCAGTACTGGTGACTCATCGGGACTTTGACACATCCCTGGCTGGTGATTGGAAGACCTCACGGCTCTTTCACACGGATCACCGAGCCAACCCTCCATCATGGGTTGCGAGGCATCATCAGCTGTTATGGCTTTTGGAAAAATGGAGTGATTGGCGTTTTGGAATGGATCTGAAAAGGTTTTCGGGAGTGCAGCCTAACGATCTGGTTTTTGCGCAGATGGTAGCTCCCCGTCACTTCCTACAATGGCTTGCGTGGATGCGTTCCCTGGCAGCGCCACCAGCACTTTTTATCCATCTAGGTTACCGACCGGGTCGATTCGCTTCAGCCGAGATTACTCATGCCTTGAAGGGGCTTCCAGACTCTCATTCTCAAAGAATCAGGTTTGTCACCGATAGTGAGAAGCTCGTCGAACCTTTTAGCCGGGTCATCGGAAGGAGTGTCCATTATTTGCCCCATATTATTTCCTATGACATTCCGTTATTTGACAAAGCGGAAAATTCAGAAACTGTGACAATTTTTGTTCCTGGTAATGCGCGGCGTGAAAAAGGATTCGTGGAGGTTGTCCGTGCCGCAGAAAAAATTTCTTCTTCGTCTGTAGGCAAAGCCATCAGATTCGTCATTCAGTGCCACGAACCAGATCTTGTTTGTGCTGAGCTTTTGAGGTCAGGATTGCCTGATATTCATGGAGTGGAATGGATTGATCGGCCTCTTTCGAATGAGGAGTATCTACAGCGACTTACTGAGAGTGATCTTATCTTGCTCCCCTATCATCTTGATTGTTATGAGATGAGAACAAGTGGAGTTTTCACAGAGGCTCGAGTTGCTGGAAAACCCGTGATCTCAACAAATAGGAGTTGGGCCGGTGATCGTATTGCCCGCGAGGGAGGGGGGTGGCTTGTCGAAGAACGCGATGTGGATGCGTTGGTTGAGGTGTTACTGATGGCGCAATCCCAATTTGCACGGAAAAGAGCCGAGGCAATCGCCATTGCTGCACGGGCTAGGGAGGAGTTTCATCGGGATGCCTTTCTGCGTGAATTACTTCAGCTTCTGCCAAAGGAAAACCATGCGATTTATTAGGAAGGGAATGACAGTCCTGCAAAGAACGCTCGCGCGATGGAAGGCCGTCAGGGACTTGAGGTGCCTTTCATCCACAAGGAGGATCGAGAGTGGACCTGTTGTCTTCGCTGTCACGAGGAATGAAATGCTTCGCTTGCACGCATTCCTGCGTCATTATCGTCGGCTCGGGGTTGAGCAGTTTGTGATCGTGGATAACAATTCCACGGATGAAACGGGTGATTATTTGAAATCTCAGAAGGATGTTCTTCTCTATTCCACCGAAGCTCATTTCACGGGTAAGGAAGCGTGGCTGGATTACCTGTTTCACAAGCATGGATTGAACCTCTGGTGTCTCGCTGCCGATGCTGACGAGTTAATCGATTACCCTTCATCGGACTTGGTGACTCTTCCGGAGCTCTGTCGGTATCTGGATGAAACAGGGGCGAATGCCCTGCACTCCATCCTTCTGGATCTTTACCCCGAAGGATCTCTCTCCCAAGTCAAATATGCGGCTGGTGATGATTATTTTTCAAAAAAATGGTACTTTGACCCGATGGACTCCATGGTAATGACCCCTCGCCATTTTTATCGGGGAAGCGGGCTTGATTTTCGTTTCGAAGGTGGTGTCAGAAAGCGGCTTTTTGGAGTTTCCGCCTGTTGCTCCAAATTTCCGCTTTTTCGATTCACCGGGGAGATGTTTCTTTCTGATGGTCAACATTATCTTGAGGGAGGTCGTTTTTCCGAACTTCGTGCGGTGCTCTATCACATGAAATATCTCCAGGATTTTGAGGCCAGGGTGATGGAAGAGATGCAGCGAGAGCAGCATTGGAGGGGAGCTGTCGAATATAAAGCTTATGCCAAGTTGATCTCTTCCCACGAGCATGGGTTGGTCATCAAGGATGAAACATCGGTTCTCCTCCGCGGAACCAGGCAGCTTGAGGAGTTAGGATGTCTGGTCAGTCCTCCTACCTATGATGCTTTTGTCAAACGAGTCGAAGGGAGGGGAGTATGACGATCAGCGTCATCATACCCTGCTATAATTCCGCGTCATGGGTGGCCCGGGCGGTGGATAGTGTGCTTGCGCAGAGTCTTCCCGCAGATGAGATCATTGTGGTGGATGACGGGAGTCATGACGATCCGGGTCGGGTCCTCCTACCCTATGGGGGGAGAATCAAACTTGTACGGCGTGAGAACGGGGGGCTGGCCGCCGCGCGCAATACCGGATGTTCCGAAAGTTCGGGAGAGTGGCTTCTTTTTCTCGATGCGGATGATATTCTGCTACCAACTGCTCTCAGTGATCTTGCTGAAACAGCAAGGAGCAACGATGCGGGTGTTGTCTATGGATTTGTTCTCCAGCGCCAAGCAGATCCCACGGACGCAAAACTTCATGGCCGTCCCTACGCGATCGGCAATCCGCCTCTTCCTGCAAAGGCACACTTCTGGTGGACACCTATTCCAACGGCTGGAGCAGCACTGATCAGGAGTTCGGTGAATAAGGAAGTGGGTGGGTTTGATGAGAATTTTCGTCAGGTGGAGGATGCTGAATATTGGCTTCGATGCGGTGTCGTAACTTCCTTTGCCCACTGCGACAGCGTGGTGTTGGATAAAACCTACACGCCCACTTCACTCGGTCAGCAAACGGAGGGGAGTATCTGGTATCGTCTTCAGCTTCAGAGAAAATTTCTTCTTTGGTGTCAGAAAAAGGGAATCGACACCTGCTTTCTTGATGTCACCTCAGAGAAGATGATCGACCATGCGCTCATAAGGATCGAAAGAACCAGATCGTGGTCAATTCTAGAAATGGTGTTACAGACCGCCACTGAGTTGGGAGTAAGTTCGCCATGGTGCTGGCGATCAAAGATCAAGCTGTTCCTTTTGAAAGCCTTAGGTTGGCTGCCAGCAAACAATCCAAAATGCCGGGTGGTTTATAAGGGCTGGTTGAATCACGGAACACCATGAAAATCGGGATTCTAGTTCCAGTCTGGAGGGACTACCAACATATCGCGCCATTGAGCAAGCGATTGATCGAGAGATATTGGAAGGGGCATCCTGAAATCTGGTTCTGTGGTTTGGAAGTGGCTGACAACCCAGAACTCAATATTATCAGTATGGCCCCTGAGACAGAGCGAGGCAACTGGACTCAGGTGCTTTATGATGGTGTACAGGGCATGATCTCTCGTGGTTACGATCTTATCTATCTCATTGCCGAGGAGCATGTGCCCCTTGCGCCATGCCATACCGTTCATTTGAATGATACCATTCCGAGTTTGATGAAGCAGTTGTGTGCCCGATACATCAGTCTGATGGGGTGGGATAATAGGCGCTATGTTTCCAAGAGTCCCGTACTCTCGGATGAATTTTTTGGTTTGAAGCATTTATCTGGAGATCATGATGCCCGATTTCATCTGCATCCCGCATTGTGGGATGCAGAAGTACTGCTCACATGTTGCAAGGTAGCATTGGCCAGCTCCTCGGCCAACGGATCGGCTTGGAATTTCGAAAAAACCCTCGATAAACCGAATGCCTCTCTCTCGGAAGATTGGAAGAGTCAATGCTATCAGATCCGGGCTTCCGAAATGAGTGTTCATCGGCAGGGAATCACAGCTTCAATCCTAAGGTGGTTGGACTGTGTCGTTTATCACAAATTAATGGCGGTTATACCACTTCTTCCGGATCAGTGGGTCACTCCCTATGTCCGAACTATTCCCTTTGACGATGTCTATTGTGACGGGCCTTACCCGATGTTTTTCTCAGGAATCATGGCCAAAGGAGCAGTAAATCCCTATTTCAAAAAATTCCTGATGGGGCAAAATCCCTCGTTGTGGGAGGAAATTGCTACTGTGGTGACAAGCAAATGAAACTAATGCCCACGGCCCTACGCGGAAAAGTCATTGCATTTTGCCGTGATGTTTTAGCACGACAAGCGGTGAGTCGGCGTCGCATACTCCCACATCATGGAATGCCAGTTTCGCTACACATGGTGCTCTCTCATTCAGGATTGCTGATGGGACAGCTTACGCTCCGCAGTCTGGAATTTCACTCAAGTCTTTCATGGAATCCGGTTGTTCATGATGACGGCACGCTGAGTGACGATGATGTTGAAGAAATCAAAGAGAATTTTCCGGATGCCACAGTCATCAGAAGGGATGTGGCCGACAAGGCCCTTGATGAGGCACTCTCGGCGTTTCCTCTTTGCAGAGAGAATCGCAAAAAACATCCGTGGTTTTTGAAGGTTTTTGACACGCGCCATTATGCCCCCCATGACCGATATATCGTGATTGATAGCGATATTGTTTTTTTCAAGAGTCCCGCCTTTGTATTGGAATGGATGAGGGAGTATCCGGAGACTTTTTGGTTCATGGAAGATACCAGGGAAAAATACTCCTCCGACCGTTCCGGCATTGAGTCGGAAATGGGTTTTCCTATCTGGGAGAGGGTCAATAGCGGATTCGATCTGATGCTTCGCCCCGCAGTGGATCTTGCACTCGCGGAGAAATTTCTCGGATGTTGCGGCCCGAAAGCGAGGGAATTTTGCTTCCTAGAACAGACATTTTTTGCCGTCACGGGATCGGCCTGGGGAAAGGGAGGCAAGCTGCCTTCGGAATACGAAATCAGTTGGACAAATTTTCGTCGCAAGAAATCCGTCTGTCGTCACTATGTCGGGCCGTTCAAAAATGATGCGCTGTTTGTTGAAGGGGCATCGGTCTTTTGGTGGAGGTCGCTCATGTGGAGAAAGAGCCTGGATCAATGAATGAGTCGGCATCGGTGCAGGGTAGGGGAGGAGGTTCGAAAACAGCCCGCATTGTTGGGATTGTGCTGGTTCACAACGAGGATCTCAATGTCGAGCGTGCCGTCACGAATATCTCTGCGTTTTGTGATCGGCTGATCCTCTGCGATCACGAATCAACAGATGGTACACTTGCCATTCTTGAAAGACTTACAAGGGATTTAACCCATGCCGAACTTCACCGGATTAGCCATCCTTCGCAGTCACATGATCTACTCCAGGGATTTGCCGGAACCGACACCTGGATTTTTGCAGTGGATGGCGATGAAATTTACGATCCTGAGCGGTTGACATCCTTTAGGCAGCGCCTTCTTTCCGGAGAATTTGATTCCATCTGGAGAATGAAGGGTAATGCGATGCATTGCACCTCGATCAGCTCTGATCTCTCAACAGCTTCGGGCTATATGTCCCCTCCAAGCCGGAGCATGACAAAACTTTATAATTTTGGAGCCATTGATTCATGGGAAGGAAGAATCCTTGAACGACTCCATGGTGGAACCATCCGTTTTAAAGAAGGGTTCCATGATCTCATTAAAATGAACTTCCATGAATCATTCGGATGGAATGAAACCCCCCTTCGTTGTCTTCATCTTTGTTTCCTCCCTCGAAGCAGTCGTGAGGCGGAATTGCCTGAATCACAACGCGAGAATATTCAGGAGATCTATGGCGGAGGGATCGTCGGGAAAATACGCCGGTTAGCCAGCCGTATCCTGCGAGATCAGAAGCCTTCACTATGGAAGCAGGAATATTATCGGCGCGGCCCCATTGAAACAATCGATTGTCGTTGCTTTTTCCCATGAGTCCGCTCCGAATCGCTTGCTTGTGTAAACATTAGAGCCTTATCGGAAAAATATAAAAACTGCTCCCATGAAGAAAATCTGTCTGATTAATTTTTATGCAGGTAAATTCCCGAATTATTTCAATTTTTTCTTAGAATCCTGCAGGAAAAATCCAACGGTTAATTTTATTATTTTCAATGACCAGCTTAAAGAAGACCGGAAGATCGATAATGTTCTTTTAAAGAGGCTTTCCCTAAGGGAGTTTGAGGTGATTTTCACCAAGAAGACTGGAATTCAAATAAAGGTGGAGCGACCTTACAAGAAGACTGATTATAAACCCGTCTATGGATTGCTCTTTGAAGAACTGATCGAGGGTTTCGACTTCTGGGGCTATTGCGATCTGGATCAGATATTCGGAAATATACGGAAGTTTATAACCGATGAAGTCCTTGAAAATAACGATGTAATCACTACGGGAGAAAAATGGGTGGCGGGTCACTTCACTCTGTTTAAAAATAATGAGTTCTTCAAGAGGCTCTTTGAACTCAGTCCAAGTCACAGGTTGATTTTCCAGGACTCAAGGAATAGTTGGCATTTTGATGAAACCTGCAAGAGATGGAAGGGGGAGTTTTACACAATAGAATACCTCGTGGATAATAAGATGCTGGTTAGCACATACGATGTGATCAGGAACCTGGAAAAATCCGGAAAGCTTAAGGCGCACTTCAAGGATGTCATCCGCGAGCATTCAATCCGGCGCAAGGTGGATTACTTGTATAGGGATGGAAAGCTTGTCGATCTGAACAACGGAGAGGAATTCATGTATCATCACCTCATTGCCATCAAATACTTCTGGTGGTTTTACATCCCATCATGGAAACGGATTCCGGACAGCTACCACATCACCTCCCGGGGAATCCATTCTTTCTCAGAGAAAAGTGGAGTGGGGGCTATACTTTGGAAAGCACAGTGGGGAATTTATTTTTTGAAAGGGGTTTTCAGGAGTCTCATCAGATGGATGAAGGACTGGTTTTGATTGGAAAAACCCAGCTTAACCCATTTCTTCCTGTGGTTTGTATTAATAGCCTCCTTTTAACCTGTCATAAGCCACGGTGATCCTCTGGTTCCAGCTCTCAATCTTCCGAATGATCTTGGGTTTTAACAGGTACGAAGGTGCTTTTGTACTGACTGTGGAGTGAAGAAGATTTTTCCATTTTTCGGCGATAGCCCCGGGAGTGAACCTTCGTGATGAAATCATCCCCTCTTCCACCATTCTACACCGAAAATCCAGATTGTTTTTCAACTGCTCCAGTGCACATACCACATCATCAACGGAGGTGCATTTGAGGTAATCGATGCCGGGTCTCCCGTCTGCATAAAACGCCGAATCCCCGCCACCGATGAAAGGAACACCCGCAATCCAGGAGTTGTAGAGTTTAGTCGCTGGTTTTCTGAGGAAGCGAGCATGTCGGAATGTACGGACGGCCAACACGCAGTCGGCCTGGGAGTAGTCGTGCCAGCAGTCCGAACCCGCGATTACAAGATCCATTCCAAGGCGGTTTTTGAGAAGCCTGGCAAATGAGGGATCTCTCAATTCCGGGGCTAGGTTAGGATGATCACCGTAGAAATAAATGTTCTCAAATGTGTTTGTGCGGTACGGATCGCGTGGTACCAGGCCGGGCTGTGGCCAAAGAGGAATGTACGCTGAGTTCGGCAATCTCCGTGCATGGATGCCATTCTGCAGGATGTGAAAATGGCAGGCAGGGTGAGGGGTTCCGTCGGCTACAACACCGACGAGAAAAACCCCTTCCGATGGGCGGAAGTTCGGCAGGAGATTTCCGGTAAGAGCCACAACAACTCCCTCTTCCGGAATCTGGTGGCAGATATTAACTTCAAACCCTTCATTTGAAAGGCGCAAAAAAGTCAGGTATATCCAGCATTGAACACAGGCGGCTTTGCCGGATTGCATGAGATGGGAGGGCTCACCGGAGAGCCAACCCGCCCGTTCCTCGAGAGGAGGGAGGCAGTTTTCCGGCATGTAAAAGTGGATTCGCATGCGCAGAGTAGTTAAAGATAGCTGTTTTTCTTGTAAACTCTCAACAAAATAGCCCCCCCTTATTCCGGATCCGACTGATGTCATCGCCAAAATGAAATTCCCATTTTTCGGAACCAAACCGCCTGTCACCGTCGCCTTCAACATGAAATGGCGCCGGGGGCCTTATGGGGGAGGGAACCAATGGTTGGGCCAGATTGCCCCCTACCTTGACCGCTGCGGATACAGGACTGTTTCTAGCATTCAGGAGAGTGTGGATTGTGTCATGGGTACCCATGCGGGATTCGGTGCCGATGGGCTGGCTTTTGGTTATGACTCCGTGTTGCGGGCCAAGGAGAAGAATCCTCGCCTGCGTTGCATTCAGCGGATCAATGACAATGACATTCGCAAAGGGACAACGACGATGGATGCCCATCTTGCCGAATGCAACCGGGCGTCAGATCATACGGTGTTTGTTTCGGAGTGGCTCCGGGATTATCATGCCGAGCGCTGGTTCGACCGTTCCAAACCGCACAGTGTGATTTACAACGGAGCGGATCCCTCCATCTTTCATCCATTTGGCGGCCGTGTTTGGAAGCCAGGCGAGCCGTTGAGGTTGGTGACTCATCACTGGTCTGATAATCCCGCCAAGGGGTTTCCTGTTTACGAGGCTCTCGATGCCGCAATTGCCGAAGGGCGTCTCCCCGGCGTTGAGCTATGGGTCATCGGACGCTGGCCTTTTAATATCCGCTGGCGATCCGCACAAACTTTTTCCGCATGTTCGGGGCATGCCCTTGCCTCGGTGCTCAGGCAATGCCATGTCGCTGTGACGGCTTCGCGATTTGAGCCGGGTGCCATGCATCCTGTCGAGGCAATGCAGTGCGGTCTGCCTCTTCTCTATACTGCTGATACCGGAGGAACGGTGGAGCTCGGGCGGCGGTTTGGGATCTTGCTGGAGGATGATTTCAGGGGAGCTTTGGACCAGCTGCGGCAAGACTATGCAAACCTCAGAAAAGAAGTGATGAGTCGATCGCCGTCCGGCGATGACATGTGCGCCAGTTATCGGCGTCTTCTCCAGCAGCTCATCTGCACGGAATGAAACCGACAGTTCATTTCTTTGGGGGACAGAACATCGGATGGGCACTGGATGAAGATTTGGCGCGAGCGAGGCAGGCTGTTGCAGGACGAATCATCGCGTATTCCTTTATCCAATCCACAATCATTCATTCCGCCTGGTGGCCCCCCCTGCTTCAGGTCGGATCAAGGGCTTTGAACGAAAAAAAAGTGGTCTGTTTCGCCGATAATCCACCGGCCTTTTATCTGACCCGTCCAGGGTTTGAACATGCAGCTGCACGGGTTGATCTCTGGATTGCACGCTCACAGGAAGCTGTCCGGCAGTTCTCGGAACTTGGCCTGCCTGTTACCTTTGCTCCCTACACGGTCGATCCCAAAATATTCCATCCCCTAGACACTGAAATTCGACGGAAAATCCGTGCAGATCTGGGATTGAGCGAAGGGGATTTTGTGGTGGGTAACTTTCACCGTGACTCACTTGAGAGGGATCTTTCCCTCCCGAAGGCTCAGAAGGGGCCGGATCTTTTTGTGGATCTTGTCGAAAACGCAATGAGAACCATTCCCTCGCTGAAGGTTCTTCTTGCCGGGCCGCGCAGACATTGGCTTCGCGGGGAGCTTACCCGCCGTGGAATCCCGTTTCTGTTTGTGGGAGAAGTCATCGAGGGGGATGATTTCTCGCTGAATGTTTTGCCAAGGGAAAAACTCAATGCTCTTTATGCTGCGCTGGATTGTGTGGTGATTTCGTCGCGATGGGAAGGGGGGCCGTATGCAGCGCTGGAAGCACTCTTTGCCGGCCGGCCCGCGATCAGCACCCGTGTGGGTATGTCATCCGACCTTCTTCAGGGGTTTCTTTATTCCACGCCGGACGAGGGGGCGGCATTGCTCACGCAAATCGCCACGAAAGGGGGTGATGTCACCTTGTTACGGAAAGCGGCGCTTGATTCTCATTCATCGGAAGCACTGGGAGAGTCGCTCATTTCGGCCTATACGAGCTTTGTCATGAAACCAGTTTCAGCTTTGCATTCGATCAAGGCGATGTCGGCACTTGGATTAAGTAGAATACATCAGGTCTTCAGAAAGCCTTTTGATCAGCATCAGGGAGTGGCAGAGATCATGAAGGATGTCCGTCAAAATAAAACCGGGAAACTTCCCGTAATCGAAGCATCCATCGCCATTGCCGGGGCGGAAGTAGCGGTCAGGAAACCATGACCATGAGCCTCCGTATTGTAGAACCTGTCAGTCCAGCGAGTCTGGGGTTTTATGCCCTGCGTGAAGCAGGATCACGGCTTCGCCACAGCTATGCTCAAAGCAAAGCTGCAAGGCACGCCCGATCCCTGCGTCTTGTCACGAGAAATGAAGTGGTTCTGAATTACGGATGGATGGAAGAAAGATCATCTTCAAGCCTTCCCATTGGAGGAGAGATCAAACTTATTCCCTTGAAGCAGAGGTATCCCGAGCACTTAAACGACTTCAATCTTATCTATCTGGTCAGCAGCGCCCTTCCTCCCCATGTGGAGGAGATTGTGACACTGGCCAAAAAACAGGGAGCACTGTTTGTGTGGAACCAGAACGGGGTTGCCTATCCGGGGTGTTACGGGGATTTCTATCCATGGTTCAATCTTCGGATGGCCGCCCTTCGCTCACAGGCTGATTTCATTGTTAATCAGAGTGAATTTTCCCGGATCAGTGCGGATCGTTATCTCGGGGATTCCGTGAAGCCCTCGGAGATCTGTTTTAATCCCGTAAATACGATGCTCTTTTCACCTTGCGGGAACCAAACTGATCGGGAGCCACTACAGATCCTTGCAGCAGGAACGAGTCTTGCATTCTACCGGACGAAATCCGCGATCGACACTCTGCGTGTTCTACTTGAGCGGGGTAGGAAAGTGCATCTTACCATTGCGGGTCAGTTCCGTTGGCCGGGTGGAGATGCTCAGGTTGCCGCCGCTCTCCACGGAATCGAGGACTATGTGACGATTCTCCCCCCGTTCCGTCAGGATGATGCCCCTGAGATCTATCAAAGGGCACATCTGCTGCTGCACACGAAATTTAATGATCCCTGTCCCACTGTTCCCATTGAGGCCATGTCATGCGGTCTGCCAATTGTCGGCACCCATAGCGGTGGGATGCCCGAACTTGTTCCGAAGGAATGCGGTGTCTTGGTGCCGGTTAAGAATGGGTGGGAACGGGATGTTCCCGGCGACCCTGTCGATCTGGCTGATGCGGTGGAATGCGTGATGGGCGATCATGCCGCAATGGCCACGGCTTCACGCAGACATGCGCTTCGATCCTTTGATCTACGGAACTGGCTTGAGCGGCATGACGAAATCTTCCGACGATTGCTCGACTCCCGATGAGCATACCGTTTTTTACCATCCTTCTTCCGGCGTACAATGCGGTCAGGCACATTGGCAATGCCCTGAACGACCTGCTGATTCAATCTTGCGGTGATTATGAAATCATTGTGGTCGATGACGGTTCATCCGATGGGACGGGTGATCTGGTCATGGCGGTCAAAGATCCCCGTCTCCGCCTGATCACCCTTCCATCCAATACCGGCCTCGTAGGTGCGCTCAACGCCGGATTATCAGAAGCTCGAGGGTATTGGATTGCTCGTCAGGATGCGGATGACCGCTGCAGACAGGATAGGTTGGAGATGCAGCGCGACCTGATTCTGCAAAACCCGTCCGCTGTGCTTTTCTATTCGCGGGCAAATCTTATTGATCAGCGTGGATGGCCGAGAGGAAAGATGAGGCCCCCACTCACGGATCATGATTTGCGCTGGGATCTTTGTTTTCACAATTCAGTTCCACATACTTCGGCGGTCTTTCCGACAACTTTGGTACGTGATGAACTCAAAGGATATGCAGGAGATAATGTGACAGCCGATTATGATCTCTGGTCACGCCTCCTGCGTAAGGGAAGTGCCGTGGGCGATGGAACCTGTCTGGTGTCGTATCGTAATCACGCTGAATCCATCATGGGGCGCGAGCATGTTACTACCTCAAAACGAAGTGATCCCGGACTTGCTACTATCATCCGAAACAATCTCAGGGAATGGATGGGAGCAAGCGATCGGGAGGCTGATCTAATCGTTACTGTATGGCTTGATCCGGTTAACGCACAATGGGAGGAATATTTTTTAATCAGAGAAAAACTCGTTTCCTGTGAACTTAATCCCACATCATCCGTAGTGGCGGAGGAGGATTATACGCTCATGCACAGGGCCAGCTGTATCTCCAAGGAATGCGTTTCAGCGATGCTCCGAAGCATGAAGTTGGCAGTGCCGGATCGTTATCGAAGTCTGCCGGCTTTACGCACTTTGTTGGCAAGAACAAGGGGAGGTTTTTGAATGAAATTTCTCTTTCTTTCCAGCCACGCCCACTACGCGTTGGATCCGAGCGCGGTTCGAGTATCCGGAGGTGCGGAGTTGCAGGTTGCCCTCCTGGCGAGAGAACTTGCACTCCGCGGAAACGATGTGACGATTGTTGGCGGTGATACCGGACAGCAGGATCGGCATCTGCTTGATGGAGTGCATCTCCGGATAGGGGGAAAATACCACACGGGAGGACTGCTTGATACAGCACTTGCCCTGCCTCGTATTTTCTGCCTTCTCGCGGAACACCGTTCGGAGTTCGTAGCCGTGCTGGGATGGACAGCGTGGCTCTATATCCTGGCTTTGTTGCGTCCCTTCTTTGGATACAAATTGGTATTCATTTGCGGTCTCGATACAGAGATTGACGGGAGTTTCGGGGGGAGTCACGGTTGGAAGGGAAGATTATTTGAATGTGGTGTACGCCTATCCGACATTCGTTTTGCGATGTCGGAGTATCAACGGAAACTCTTTGGTCGGTTGGGTCTGACATGTGGCTTCTATCGGAATCTGATTCTTCCAAGGCAGTCCCCCCTGACTGATAAAAAGGATATTGATCTGCTGTGGGTGGGGCGCTGTCAGCACATCAAACATCCTCATCTTTTCCTCGATTTGGTCGAACGATTACCCGGTGCGCGGTGCGAGATGATCTGTCCCAAGGAAGATGTGGGCCTCTGGAACGGAGTGGCGGCACGCGCCATGAAACTGCCACATCTTACTTTTCATGAGAAAGTTCCCTATCATCAGGTGCAGCAGCATTATGATCGAGCCAGATTCCTTGTGAGCACCTCCGAGGCCGAGGGATTCCCCAATGTGATGATTCAGGCGGCACAGGGGGGCGCCGGCATTCTCTCTCTCTCTCTTGATCCCGACGGATTGATTGAAACCTTTAATGCCGGTTTCTGTGCCCGTGGTGACTTTTCTGCTCTTGTTTCAAGGACGGCTGAATTGCTGCAGGATTCCATGGAGACTGGACGAATGGGATGCGGTGCCGCAAAGATGATTAATAGGTGGCTCAACAATCAAAGAAATACCGACGCCTTTTTGGAGGGATTGAAGTGATTGCACCTCGGAAAGTCCTGCATGTCATCGACAGCTTCGATCTTGGCGGTGCTCAGACCTTTCTTCTCGATTTTCTCAGGTATCTTGACCCGTCACATTTTGTTGCTGAGGTCGCGGCAATGCATGGCCACGGTGTGTTTGAATCCTCATTCAGGGAGGCTGGTATTGTGACCCATTCGCTTTCCCCCGCCAAATGGCCCCCGTATTATATTCCGAATTTTATCCGCCTGATGAAGCGGGGAAAATTTGATATCCTGCATTTCCACCTTTTCGGGGCAAATCTATGCGCCAAGCCGCTTGCAATCGCCGCCGGCCACCGTGCGATCGTCGTTCATGACCAGTGCAATGATGCCTCACGCGATAAGAGTCCTTTCCTGCTTGCCGCAGACGCCCTGGCTAACAGAGGTGTCTCTCGTATCATCGCCGTCGCCGAGAGTGTGCGTCTCTACCTTCTGAATCATGAGGATCTTCCCGACGCAACAGTGGCAATGATTCCCAACGGGATTGATGCCGGCGTGTTTGTGCCGGCTTCATCGGATCAGAAACGCAAAACCCGCGAGGCAATGGGGTTGTCCGCAGATGCCTTTGTCATCGGTGGTGTGGGGCGTCTTGTTCAACAGAAAAACTTCAAGGCCTTCCTTGAGGCAGCTTCAAAACTCAGGCTGAAATATCCTGAAGTAACATTTATTATTGCCGGGAGTGGCCCATTGGAAAATGAACTCCGCAGTCATGCGGCGGCTCTGGGGCTCGCCGAGTCAGTGCGATTTCTGGGGCATGTGTCGGATCGGGTGGGACTCTATCACTGCATGGATGCGTTGCTCATGCCCTCGGATTTTGAAGGGACGCCGATGACCCTGCTCGAAGCCATGGCAAGTGCTCTTCCTGTTATCGCTTCGGGTGTGGATGGAATCGCCGAGGTATGCACGGATCGTCATGACGCATTGCTTGTCTCCCCTGGTGATACAGAGGGGTATATTGAAGCTCTCGGACAAATTATTATTAATAAAGACCTGCGTTCGATGATCGGTACGAATGCGCGCCGTACAATCCTCGACCGTTATGAGATCCGCAGTCTTGTCAGGAGAATAGAGTCCATCTATGACGAGATCCTGGAAAACGCCTGAATACCCCCCACATGCCGCAACTTCTCTCCATTGTCAGATTACTCTTCCTGCTGCTCGTCTCTCTCCTTCCTGCGTGCAGTTCCATTGAGTATCCGTCCGATCAGTCCCCCCGCATGCAGACCATCGGTGAAACCCCGTTCTATCTGCACGGCCCGGCACAAGCGAGCGGTGCGGATCGTAATCTTCCTGCCGGCTATGCTCTCAATGTTCTCAGGAAAGATTTCGGATACAGTCTTGTGGAACTTGCAGACGGTCAGAAGGGATATGTCGCCAACGATTTTCTTGAGGCCGCCCTCCCGCTGCCAAGCCCGCGGGAAAGGCGTGAGGAGAAATATTCAACGGGATCCCGCGACGATTTCTCTCCTCCATTGGAGAAGCCGAGTTTCCGCTATTAATGTATTTCCTATCGCTCTGGTCCGCCAGTGAGTGATTCGTCGAGAGAGACCATGGTTTTCCAGCGTTCCTTGAATCCCCTGTCATAACGCTGATCCTGCCATTCGTTCATCATCCTGCGATGGGAGACGATGCGTTCCATCAAGGGAGAGAGATCGGCCGAAACTTCCCGCAGGAAGCGGAGCGCTGCGGGATCCCGGTCCCATAGAGTGGCATAGGACTGGATAAAATCCTGAGCATATCCAAATTCAGAGCGGTCGTTGGGATGCCAGATTTCGGCAGGGGGAAGGGGTAGATCGAGGAGAAGGGGGGCAATGTAGATATTCTTGAGCATCGCCGTGCGATAGGCTTCGTGAGCCTGCCGCTCCATTCCCATGCGCCATTGGACGAGGCCCTTGCCAAAGAGCAAGGCCGGTTCACAATAATCTTCGGGATAATTCGATTCGTAATCCTCCAGGCTTTTAAGAGCCTCGGTGTCGTTGTCCTCAAGCAGGTGCACGAGTGGAATGAGGAAACGAACCCCCTGATTGTCGGTTGTATTAAGGGTCAGGATTCTCTGTAAGTCAGACGCAGCTTGCGTAAAGTGCCCCTGCTGCCATTCGGTCATGGCATGCCCGTAAAGTGCGCGAAGGTAGGGACGCGTTTCGTGATCACTCCACCATTCGGGGGATTCTCCCCGCCAGCGTCGCTCCTCCCGTTCGATGAGCTCTTGATATCCTCTGTGGCATTCATGCCATCGTCCCTGTTGATAATCACAATCGGCCAACTCGATCCTGGCAATAGAACAGTCAGCATCCTGTTCCAGTGCCTTGCGAAGGCAGGCCGTTTTTTTTCCCGTCGAACGAAGCCTGCTTGCCGTGGCAACAAGTCCTCGGGCGACGGCCGAGGGGGTATGAAATTCCGCCCCCTGGAGTCGCTGGGCAATCGTGCGTGCGATCTGACTAAGTTCCCCAGGTTTGCCTGAAGGAAAGGTGCCGAAGGAGATCTCAAGACGACAATCGACCCCAAAGCTTCGCCACGCCTCCGTATCCCAATCCCCACTTTCAGCAATTGTGAGTCGATCGGGCGTGCCATGTTCTTCGAAAAGGCGTCCGAGCAGTAGTTCTGTGCGAGGCTGGTCGAGTTCCTCCAAAATTTCCGGAGGGCAGATTGGTTTGCCCGACGAGGTGGTGACCAGCATGCATGTTGGGAGATAATATTCCAGCTCCCTGTCGGGTTCTGCGCTTCGGATGCTTTCTGAAAATGAAGGCGGTTGGCGGGGCACAGGCTCATCGAGATCGAACCAAAGCAGCCTCCAGCTGTTACGCGCGGTGTCGAGGGGTTGGATCATAGGACCACCTTCAAAGTCTGCTTCCGTCCGAATCGATCCATGTATCGCAGTTCACCATGCTGTATGGCATATTCATGAACCATTTTCGTGACCTTCACATCGAAGCAACAGTACTCGGCGATCTCCATGATTTTCCCCTCCCGCCACCATCTAATGGCATCCAGGCCGTCACCGGTTTTGCCGACACCGAGAGTGGCTTGGGCGATGGTGTCCAGAGAGAGCCGGTGACCGGCGGCTTTTTCCACGACCTCCAACAGGTCGAGGGTGGGAAGGTGGTGAGGAAGGTCGAGAATGGTGTATCCCATCAGTACTTCATAGTCAAAGCGACGACTGTTATATCCCACTACCAAGTCCGCCCGGGTCAGTAGTTCCACAAGATCAGAGACACGCTTCTCGGAAAAAATTTCGTAGCGATTGCTCCCTGTGCTGTAAGTCACGCCAAGTGAGATGCCCATGGAGCTTTTTTTGTCCCATCCGCCAACATCATTGGCAGTGCGCTGGGTCTCCAGGTCGAAGTAAACGATATTGCTTGGTTGGGCCATCCGATCGAGAAGCCTACCTTAAGGAGAGGTTCCGGGATAGTCCAAGTTACATAGCAAGCGATAAAATATTCCGAAAATCGATATTTCTTGGGAAGAAATGTCGATTTTTCTTGGCAGATACTGATGTTTTCTTTACTAACCTTGCCCTTTATGGCTAAAGAAGAAGCAATTACTACGGAAGGTGTTGTCGTCGAGGTTCTACCCGGTACGATGTTTCGGGTGGAACTTGGCAATGGCCATGTTGTGCTTGCTCATATATCAGGAAAAATGAGGAAACATTTTATCAGAATCGTTCCGGGCGACAAGGTCACGGTGGAGATGTCTCCGTACGATCTCACCAAGGCACGCATCACCTTCCGCACGGCATAATCCTCAAATAACACCATCAAATAACTCCAACTACATCCACTATGTCCATACCCGATTCCCTAACCTTGCGTAAGGCCACTAAGATCGCCACTAAGATCGAGCGACTTCAGGAAAAACTCCATGCACTGCTTGGTGACACACTAGAACTTCCACCCGCCACAATCGTCATGACGGGACAGCTTCTTGAGGCAGCCAAGACACCCCGTCGTCGTGGTCGTCCTCCCGGATCCGGGCGCAAACTGGGTGAGGATGGGACTCGCGGACCTTCGAAGCTTGCCGGTCGTCCCCGCCCTGCATCACCTTCCGGTCCTCTGGCTCCAGCTGTTGTTAAGGTTCTCAAGCGCTATGGTCGCGCCATGAAGGCCAATGAGATTCTTATCGGGCTGGAACATGATAATTATTTCTGGACCGCAAAAAATCCACGGCAGACCCTTTATGTGCGCATTGGTAAACTCGCAGGCGTGAGCAAGGTGGGTGAAGGTCTCTACATTGCCTCCGAGCTTCTGGATGGAAACGCAGTTCCTGTCGGGATCGCTCAGGAACCCGTTGTCTCTGAACCCGAAGGATTTGCACCGGTATTCCAAGAACCTCCAACCCAGCAAGAGGGCTTCCCCTCATCTCCCGAGCAGCCCTCTTGGTAGCTCGCACCAACTGGCCTCGTTAGTTTCCCTATGATCGGTCGGATTTCCGAACCGAACCTCGCCCGCCTCTTTGCAGTGGCCGGTGAGTGCTGGAATACCCATCCTGCCTTTGCTTCACGCAGGCAGGATGGATCCTTTCAAGCCGTCACTTACAGGCAGTGGCATGAGCGTTCGTTGGCGCTTGCCACCGCCCTGATCGAGTTGGGGGTTCGTGCGAGGGATCATGTGGCCATCCTTTCAAACAATCGTTTCGAATGGATCCTGGCGGATGCGGCCATCCAATTTTGCGGAGCCGCTGATGTGCCCCGCGCCGCAGATGTCACCAAACAGGAGATAGCTTACATCCTCCATCATGCTGATGTGGAGGTGGCATTTGTCGAGACGGTGGCTGTTCTTAACAAAATAGCTGCTGTCCGTGAAAAACTCCCAAGGCTTCGCCTGCTCATTCTTTTTGAGAACGATGACGATGACGGGAAGCATTTACCCAAAGGAGTCGTCAGACTCAGGGATCTCGAAATACGAGGCGAAACCCTGCGGCTTGAGGGGAATCGCGAAGCGGAGGGCCGCATCGCGTCGATAAAACCGGATGATCTCTTCACGATCATCTACACCTCGGGAACAACGGGCATTCCCAAAGGTGTACAACTGACTCACTCCGCGATAGCCTCGCAGATTCGCAATCTTCCCATCGCGTTGTCCCCCACCGATCGCGCCCTTTCGATACTTCCGATCTGGCACAGCTACGAGAGGATCTTCAAAATTATTTCGATCTCCTGCGGTCTCTGCACCTACTACACTTCCCTGCGCCATCTCGCAGATGATCTTTTGAGCGTGCGTCCCACCATTATGGTGTCTGCGCCACGTCTCTGGGAGGGACTTTACAAGAAGATTCTCTCGCGCGTGGTTTCCTGTTCGCTGCCAGCGCAACTCCTTTTCCACATGGCCCGATTTTCCGCTCATTCCGTACGGCGTGCGCAGGCGTTCTTTTCCGGGCAGGAGATTGATCTGAAGGGCCGTGGTTTGCTTGTTTCAGGGATCCTGGGACTTCGTCATGCGCTTGCATGGATTCTGATGATCGGGCCCTTCATGATTCTTGACCGGATCGTTCTTACAAAACTCCGTGCCGTGGTGGGAGGATGTTTTCGCGGCACGATATCCGGTGGCGGTGCACTGCCTCCTCATGTGGATGAATTTTTCAATGACATCGGCATACCTGTTCTGGAGGGTTACGGACTCACGGAAAGTTGCCCCGTGCTTGCAGCGAGAACCTGGAAGCGTCTGGTTATAGGAACCGTCGGCCCTCCCTTCCCTGAGACCGAAATCCGCATTGTCGATCCCGTGAGCGGCATCATTCGCTTTCCAGACTCCAAGCGATCGGATCTGGGACGGGGACGAAAAGGGGAAATTCATGCGAAGGGGCCTCAGATTATGAAAGGGTATTACAAAGATCCCGAAGGAACTGCAAAAGTGTTGCTGGATGGTTGGCTTGCCACCGGAGATCTCGGAATGATGACCTTCAATGACTGCCTGAAAATCGTGGGTCGCTGCAAGGAGACCATTGTTCTGCTGGGTGGTGAGAATGTGGAACCGTTGCCCATCGAATCGGTTCTTCTGGAATCACAACTCATCGATCAGTGTATGGTCGTCGGGCAGGACAAGAAACAACTTGGTTTGCTTGTGGTTCCCTCATTGGTTGGTTTTGCCTCATGCGGGATCGCTTCACCAGATCTCGCCGCGTTGAATAACCGGCCTGAATGTCGGGAACTGCTACGACTGGAGATCCAACGACTCGTGGGACCTTCCGGTGGTTTCAAGACATTTGAGCGTATCGGGGCGTTCGAACTCCTCGAGTCCCCCTTTGAAGTGGGAGATGAATTGACAATGACCTTTAAACTCAAGCGTCACATCATTGCCGAAAAATATGACGCACTCATTCGGCGAATGTATGCAGAATGAGCCTGTAGTCACTTGTCAGGAGGGAATTCACACATCATAGTGGGATGTTGATTATGCAGATTTACATCGATGGCAGTTTTTATCCGGAGTCCGAGGCTAAAATCTCGGTGTTTGACCATGGACTGCTCTATGGAGACGGGGTTTTTGAGGGCATTCGGTTTTATAACGGCAAGGTTTTCCGATGGGAGCAACACCGGGAGCGACTCTACAAGTCTGCCGCAGCAATCTCCCTGACGATCCCCATGGATCCTGAAAGTCTCACCGAGGCGCTACTGGAGACAATCCGCCGTAATGAACTTACCGACGGTTATGTCCGTCTGGTGGTGAGTCGTGGCAGGGGTGATCTGGGGCTCAGCCCATGGAACTGTCCGAAACCCACCGTCATCATCATTGCAGCCAAGATCACTCTCTATCCTGAGGAGAGCTATGAAAAGGGACTCAAGGTGGTGACCTGCTCAACCCGCCGCATCGCGCACGGGGCGCTCAGCCCCATGGTGAAGTCGCTGAACTATCTCAACAATATCATGGCAAAAATCGAGGCTTCCCACGCCGGTGCCGGTGAGGGATTGATGCTCAATGAACAGGGATTAGTGGCGGAATGCACCGGCGATAATATCTTTCTCGTCAGCGGTGGACGCATCACGACTCCACCGATTTCCTCAGGTGCTCTGGCCGGAGTGACTAGGGCTGTTGCGATCGAAATTGCCAGCGAGTTTGGGATGGGGGTCACGGAACCGCAGATCACCCGCTATGATGTATACACAGCCGACGAATGCTTTCTGACGGGCACCGCCGCGGAGATTATTCCCGCCGTCGAATTAGACAGCCGTCCTATCGGCAATGGCAAGCCAGGCCCCGTCACGCGCCGTCTTATCACACGATTCCGCGAAGTAACCCGGACGGAAGGAACCACTGTTTGACCAATGTTCTGCGATGTTTGCAAAACCAAGGAGGCCACTGTTTTCCTGACGCAGATCGTCGAGGGTAAAATGCAGAAGGTGAATCTCTGCGAAAGTTGCTCCAAGGAGAAAGGGGTCAACGATCCGACCGGGTTTGCATTGGCGGATCTGCTGCTTGGGCTTGGCGCAGCCCAGGAGATTGACAAGAACCCAGCAGGGGGGCGTTGCCCTGTGTGCGGATTCTCTCAGGTTGATTTCAAAAAAACCGGTCGTTTGGGCTGTAGTGCCTGCTACGATGCTTTTGCCGAGGGGCTTACCGGAATGTTGAAGAACATGCACCGCGGACTCGTCCACGCGGGAAAGGTGCCTGCCAAGCTGGCTGTTGAGCGTCGGCGAACCCAGGAGCTGGTACGACTGGAGGAAGGGCTTGCCCGTGCAATAGCCGACGAGCATTTTGAGGAGGCAGCCGGATTGAGGGATAAGATCCGTCATCTCACGACTGAGAAAGCAGTGCCAGACGAAGTGAACAGGATGGCCGCAATCTCTGACAAGATGGAGGCATCGGCATCACCCGCATCGAAGGCCGGAAAAAAATCATGAAGCTCTCCCGCATCATTGCCAATACAGGTGAGTGGCTCAGTGGTTCAGGTCCCCACGATCAAATCGTTGTCAGCAGCCGTGTGAGGCTCGCAAGAAATCTCAAGGGCAAGCCGTTTCCCGGTTGGGCCAAGAAATCGGAACGGGTGGCCGTGCTGGAAGAAATCCGGGGTGCCGTGGAGCAACTCCCGGAAATGGAGGAATCTTTTTCCGAAAAACTTGAGGATCTCTCGCCTTTGGAGAAGCAGGTGCTGGTGGAGCGGCACCTGATCAGTCGCGAACATGCCGCCAAAAGTGCGGGCAGTGCGGTGGTCATGAACACGGCTCAGACCCTCAGTTTCATGATCAATGAGGAGGACCATCTGAGGATGCAGGCCATCCGAGCCGGTTTGCAGCTCGACGAGGTGTTTGCGATGATCAATCAGGCTGACAGCGAGTTGGAGGAATCGCTCGATTTTGCCTTTCACGACGACCTTGGTTACCTCACGGCCTGCCCCACGAATGTCGGCACAGGAATGCGTGCTAGCGCGATGCTCCACCTGCCGGGGCTTGTCATGTCGGAGCAGGTCAACAAAATTATCAATTCGGTGAACAAGATTGGACTTGCCGTGCGTGGACTTCACGGAGAGGGAACCGAAGCAATGGGCAATCTGTTTCAGGTTTCCAACCAGACGACTCTTGGTGAGGCGGAGGAGGAAATCATTGGACGGCTCAACAAGGTCATTTCGCAGATTCTGGAACATGAGCAGAATGCCCGGCAGATTCTCCTTCAGAGGCGTGCGGAGACACTTCTCGATCAGATCGGTCGGGCCTATGGCATCCTCTGCCACGCCCATTCTGTGACTTCCAAGGAGGCGTTAAACCTTCTCTCCTTTATCAAGATGGGAGTCGATCTCGGGCTTTTCCCCGCAAAAAACCGGCTCCAGGTTGACGAACTCTTTATCGAAACGCAGCCCGCCCACCTGCAAAAAGGGCTTCAGACAACAAAACTTGGGGCGGAAGAACGCGATTCCTTGCGTGCCGCGTTAATCCGCGCAAAATTAAAGCAGATGCCTGAGCCCGAAATCGGGAAAATCCCGACAGGTTCGGCAACAACACTACCAAGCGAGGAATCATGATGAATAACTTCACGCCACGCGCACAGCAGGTACTTGCCCTTGCCCGCAAGGAAGCCGATCGGTTCAATCATAACTATGTCGGCACGGAGCATTTGCTTCTGGGACTGATCAAGCTGGGACAGGGGGTCGCGGTTAATGTTCTGCAGAAAATGGGGCTGGATTTGGAGACTGTTCGGCATGAGGTGGAGAAGTTGGTGGGATCCGGGCCGGAGAATCAGATGACAGGTAACATCCCCTACACTCCACGGGTGAAGAAGGTTCTCGCACTTGCCGGCAAGGAGGCCAAAGCGCTTCAGCATTCCTATGTCGGCACGGAGCATATTCTGCTGGGTTTGCTGCGAGAAGGGGAAGGGGTAGCCGCACAGGTACTCAAGAAACTGGAAATCGACCTTGATCGTACCCGCAACGAAGTGCTCAAGGAACTTGATCCGAACTTCAATCCCGAAGAGATGGATGAAGAGGGATCCGATGCCGAGGAAGTGACCTCCGGTGGAGCTTCCCGTAAGGAGGCCAAGACTCCGGCACTCAAGGCGTTTGGCCGTGATCTCACCGAGCTTGCCCAAAAGGGGGAACTTGATCCGGTAATCGGCCGTGCTGAGGAGATCGAGCGTGTCATTCAGATTCTCTGCCGCCGCAGCAAGAATAACCCCGTTCTCATCGGAGAGGCCGGTGTTGGCAAGACAGCCATCGCCGAGGGACTGGCCCAGGAGATCGTCTCGGGAAATGTCCCGGAACTTCTGGTGGACAAGAAGGTGATCACTCTCGATCTCGCGCTCATGGTCGCCGGAACAAAATACAGGGGACAGTTTGAGGAACGCATCAAGGCTGTCATGGATGAGATCCGCAAAAACAAGAACATCATCCTGTTCATCGACGAGTTGCACACGATCGTCGGCGCGGGCTCCGCGGAGGGGGCCATGGACGCTTCCAATATCATTAAACCGGCACTCAGCCGTGGTGAGCTTCAGTGTATTGGTGCCACAACGCTTAACGAATACCGCAAATACATCGAAAAGGACTCCGCGCTCGAGCGCCGTTTCCAATCGGTTAAGGTCGAGGCTCCCTCGGTGACTGATACGGTTCTTATCCTCAAGGGACTCCGTCCCAAGTATGAGGCTCATCACAAGGCGGTCATCACCGACGCTGCCCTCGAGGCGGCAGCCAAGCTTTCCGACCGTTATCTTACGGGGCGCTTTCTTCCCGACAAGGCGATCGATATCATGGATGAGGCAGGTTCCCGCGCCCGTATTGGGGCCATGACCCGACCTCCGGCCACCAAGGATCTGGAGGCTGAGATCGACCGTATTCGTGGTGACAAGGAGGCTGCGATCAAGGCCCAAGACTTTGAAAAAGCCGCCGCTCTGCGCGATTCAGAAAAGAAGGCAAAGGAGGATCTGGAAACGGCACTCACCAACTGGAGAAAAGACCGCGACGAACGCGAAGTCGTCGTCGGGGAAGAGGAGATCATGCATGTCCTCTCCAAGTGGACTGGTGTTCCGTTGAATAGGATGGAACAGAAGGAGACCCAGAAACTTCTGGCGATGGATGACGAACTCAAAGCGCGTGTCATTGGCCAGGACGAGGCAGTGACGGCCATCAGCAAGGCACTCCGGCGCTCGCGTGCCGATCTCAAGGATCCCCGCCGACCGATTGGTTCCTTTATTTTCCTTGGGCCAACAGGCGTCGGAAAAACCTTCCTGGCTCGCTCTCTGGCGGAATTCATGTTTGGGGATCCCAACGCCATCATTCAGATTGATATGTCTGAATACATGGAGAAGTTCACCTCATCCCGCCTGATAGGTTCTCCTCCTGGCTATGTCGGCCATGAGGAAGGAGGTCAGCTTTCAGAAGCGGTTCGCAGGAGGCCATATTCCGTGGTGCTTTTTGACGAAATCGAAAAAGCCCATCCGGATGTCATGCATCTGCTACTCCAAATACTGGAAGAAGGGACAGTGACCGACAGTCTCGGACGCAAGATTGATTTCCGTAACACGATCATCATCATGACCTCCAATGTTGGTGCCGAGTTGATCAAGAAGCAGACAACACTCGGCTTCGGTGCCCCGACGCTCGATGGCAGTCATGACACGATGCGTGATAAAATTCTTGAAGAGAGCAAGCGTGTTTTTAAACCCGAATTTTTAAACCGTCTGGACGATATCATCGTCTTCCGTTCCCTCACTAAGGAGATGCTCACGCGCATTGTCGATCTCGAGGTTTCCAAAGTCGCTGCACGGATCAAGGACAAGGAGATCATTGTGACGCTTGATGCATCCGCTCACGAACTGCTCATTGAAAAAGGGTACGACCCTACCTATGGAGCGAGGCCGATGCGTCGTGCCGTGGAGCGTTACCTTGAAGATCCGATGGCGGAAGATGTGCTGCGTGGCGTGATCAAGGGAGGGGATCTGGTCGCGGTGACGCGTGACGGGGAGAAACTTTCTTTCAAGATCACCGGAGTCACTCCTCCCTCCAAAACATTGGAAGAGGCAGCCAAGGAATAGGATAGCGAGGATCGTCAATCCCCCCGGTTTCTGGCGTATGTCCCTCCCGTCATCGTCCGGATCAGATGCACCGAAAGGGCATATGAATCGGCCGATCTATGAATTTCTGCGACCGGGGCCTCCTCCTCTACGGCTCGACCAAACAGTCGGCCATGCGTTGGAAGCGATCAGGGCGACCGGCTTGGAAGAGCGCATCTTCTATTTCTATGTCGTCGATACCGAGGGAAGATTGTCGGGTGTGGTTCCGGCTCGGAAGCTCCTGACCGAGCCGCTGGAAAGCCTGATCGGCGAAGTGATGATGAAAAGAGTGCTTTCCTTGCCCGAGAGTGCGACACTGATGGAGGCGTGCGAATGCTTTATTCTCCATAAGTTTTTGGCAATTCCGGTGGTCGATTCCGGAAAGCGGCTTCGTGGCATCATCGATGTGGGTCTCTTCACCGACGAAGTGATGGAACTTGGGGAGGGTAATTCGACCGACCAGCTTTTCCAGTCGATCGGCATCCATGTGCAGGAGGTGTTGCATGCCTCGCCATGGAAGGCCTTTGGCATAAGGTTTCCATGGCTTGCTGCCACGGTTTCAGGCGGTGTGCTTTGCGCTTTGATGGCCGGTGCCTTTGCTACAACACTTCAGCAGCGTGTCGTGTTGGCGGTCTTTATGGCTCTTGTGCTTGGTTTGGGTGAAGCTGTGGCAGCGCAGTCGCTGGCTCTCACGGTGCAGTCTCTCCCCCAATCGCGTATCCGGTGGAAATGGCTGCGGGTGAAGTTGCGTCGCGAGGGGGTCACCACTGTGCTCCTCGGATTGCTTGCAGGAACTTCCGTAGCCCTGATGGTTGCGCTCTTTTGGCGCGATCTACTCTCCGCACTCGTCATTGGAGGTAGTGTCCTGATTTCCGTTTGCATGGCAGGACTTATCGGAGTGCTGGTTCCCACGCTGTTAAGACTTGTGCATTGGGATCCCAAGATTGCCGCAGGACCGATCACGCTCGCAGCAGCCGACCTCTTCACGGTGAGTTGTTATCTTGTTACGGCGAAACTGGTATTGGGATAGGATGGTTTTTTCTCGTGGGAGGTGAACTTTCCCATGCATGATTAACCCTTATGCCTGTTCGAGCTCTTCTCTTTGATTTGGATGACACCCTTGCAGTCGACGAGGCGGTCTCACACGAAACTTTTGCTCATGTGGCCGCTGTGGCATCGTCCAGGTTCGGGGTTGCGCCTGCCCCATTTGCACGCGATGCCATGCAGATTGCTCGGGATCTTTGGAGCGAGGGGCCCTGCCGTCCTTATTGCCGCTCGATCGGTATCAGCGCCTTTGAATGTCTATGGGGTGGATTCACGGGTGAGGCCCCAGAACTCACCGCGTTGCGACTTTGGGCTCTGGAGTATCGCCGGGAGGTTTTTGCAAGGGGGCTTGCAATGCAACTGAACTCTTATCCTGCCGAGGCCCCTGAGTTCCTTGCCGGCGAGTTTTCTTCGACGCGTCGTGCGAGGCAGCGATTATTACCCGGAGCCCGTGAGATGGTGGCCCAGCTTTCCACCGACTACAAAATCGCTCTACTGACCAACGGTGCTCCCGATCTGCAGCGCGAGAAGATAGAGGCCACCGGGCTTGGCGAGTTTTTCAAAGCCATTGCTGTCTCCGGCGAATATGGAGTCGGTAAACCAAAACCCGAGATTTTTGAGCGTCTGCTTGCAGAACTGGAAGTGACCTCGGACGAGGCTGTCATGGTAGGCAATAGTTTGGAGCGGGATATTGCGGGGGCAAGGAATGCCGGCATCCGTTCCATATGGATCCGTGTGCCAGGTTCTGAAGAGCATGCAGAGGTGGTTCCTGACTTCACCATCGTCGCCCTCCATGAAATTCCGACGCTGTTGGAACAGCTTGGAGGTCCTGCGGGGAAATAGCGACTTGACCCCCGCCTTCCTCTCAACTCATCTAGTCGGGAGCGTTTTTTAATCCTGCCTTGAACCTTTTCGATATTTTCTCACCAGCCTCATGACCAGCATCCGTGTTCCAGCCATAGTTCAGCTTCTTCTGGTTGTGTGTTTCATCCTTGGTTCCAGCGTCCGGATTTATGCGCAGACCACTCAGCAGCCTCCTTCAACGGCACCGACCATCCAGCAGATTGATGTGCAGTTCGTAGGGCCGACGACACTCAGCAAGCAAAGGGTTCTCGATAATCTGGCGACAAAAGTGGGGCTTCCCTACAATGACCGGCTTGTCGAAGAGGATATCAAGTCGCTCTACGCCACGGGCAATGTGTCCAATGCCAGAATTTTTGCGGAGCCGATCACCGGAGGACTGAAAGTCACGGTGCTTCTTCAGGGGCGCTCAACGGTGGGTGAGGTTCTGATCGAGGGAAATGATGTGATTCCCTCGGCAAAAATCAGAAAGGAGATCTCCACCAAGCCGGGTGACCCAATGAGTGAGGAACGACTCTCGGAGGATCGGCAGAAGATCATCAAACTTTATGAGGATCGTAATTATACCGATGTCAAGGTCGATACCAAAACGATTGAGATGCAGGACAAGCACATGCGTGTGACTTATTTAATCAACGAAGGCCCCAAGCTGGTCATCCGTCAGATATCGTTCACGGGAAATGATTCGGTCCTGCCCAAGGAGCTGATCAAGGTGATGAAGACCAAGAAGGCCAACATTCTTTCATTCCTGACCAAAGCCGGACGCCTTGTTCCTTCGCAAATGGATGAAGACAAGGAGGCAATCCGTACTCTCTATCAGAACAAGGGGTTCGCGGATGTCCGCGTCACCGATGTGCAAACCCAACCCGTGCCGAGTGGTAACGGGGTTGATCTGGTGATTTCCATTTCAGAAGGGATTCAATACCGAGTCAATAAACTCTCCATCGAAGGGGCTTCCATCATTCCTGCGGCAGATCTCGAAAGGCAGCTGAAAATGAAGACAGGATCGCTTTACACACCCGATGGAATGGGGGGCGATCTTAAGAAGTTGCGCGATTTCTACGGATCACGTGGTTATGTCGATATGGTCGCACAGCCACAGATCACTCCTGCTGGAGACGGCCAGATCGATCTGATTTACCGCGTTGATGAGGGAGTCCAATCTTATGTTAACCTGATTAATGTTCAGGGCAATACCAAGACAAAGGATAAGGTGATCCGTCGTGAGTTGGCGGTGCAACCGGGAGGCGTCTTCGACACCACTCTGGTCGATGTCAGCAAATCCCGTCTGATGAATCTGAACTACTTTTCCAAGGTCGATATGGCTCCTCAAGATACGTTGGTACCTGGCCGTAAGGATCTTGATGTCATCGTGGAGGAAAAAAAGACCGGTTCATTCAATTTTGGTGCCGGGTTTAGTTCCATCGACAGCCTGGTGGGATTTGCCGAAATCCAGCAGTCCAACTTCGATCTATTCAACTGGCCTAACTTTACGGGTGCGGGGCAGAGGTTCCGCACGCGACTGCAGTATGGTATCCAGAGACAGGATTTCGTGATTTCGCTCACCGAGCCATGGTTCATGGGTTACAAAGTCTCCGTGGGAGGCGAGCTTTATTATCACGCCGCCTCATTCCTGAGTTCCGTTTACAATCAGTCGAATCTTGGAGGTGCTCTTCAGGCTCGTAAAGCATTGACTCCGTTCACCGCACTTCGAGGAGAGTACCGTGCGGAGCAGATCCAGATTTACAATCTCTCCGGAAGCTATGGCAGCGTAATCCAAAATGCCGCAAATAACTCTCCCTATAACAAGAGTTCCCTGCTCGCTGCCCTGGATTTTGATAATCGTGACAGCCTCTTTCTGACCCGTAAGGGCCAGGCTGTCAGTCTCAGTGCATTTGTTGCGGGTGGTGGTCTGGGTGGAAATGTGCAGGACTACGGAATTTCCCTGGATGCAAAGAAATATTTTGCCCTTCCGTGGGATATGATCTTCCTGACCAAGGGGGCTATATCCATTGTCGCACCTTGGGGTGGAGGGAGTAATCCCCCGCCTATCTTTGACGAACTCTATCTTGGCGGAGCCAATGACATGAGGGGGTTTGCCTATCGTCAGGTGGGTCCCAAGGATCAGTATGGAAACCCCGTTGGGGGAAATACCTCTGTTTATGGAACTGCCGAGATTACCTTTCCGATCATTCCCCGACTACGGGGAGCTCTCTTTACCGATTGGGGTTATGTGAATGCGGGTACTCTGGCTTTTCAACCTCAACAGGCCCTTTATGGGTCGGGAGGACTTAATGGTGATATTGGCATCGGTGCCCGGATCGAACTCCCAATCGGTCCGATTCGCATCGACTGGGGTGTTCCCGTCATGAGTGATTCCTACAACAAAACCAGTGGCCAGTTTAACTTTAATGTTGGCTATACCTTCTAAGTGGGGGTATAGAAGCACTCCACAAATATCCTTTTTATGAAATCGATCATCCGCACCACGCTTATCGCAGCCCTGTTAACGCTGGGAGGGGCCGGTTTGGCCAATGCCCAAGTCAAGTTCGGTACTGTCGATATGAATCGTGTCTTCAGCGAGTACTACAAAACAAAGGACGCGCAGACCAAGTATGCCGATGCGGAGGCTGCTGCAAACAAAGATCTCAATGACCGTGTCGATGTGCTCAAAAAGAGCATGCAGGATATCAGTCAAATCAATACCGATCTTGAAAAACCCGAGCTCACCAAGGAAGCCAAGGATGCTAAGCTCAAGGAGCGCGAGAACAAGGTAGCTGCGGCCCGCAGTCTGGATCGCGAAATCACGGAATACCGCAGTGCCAAGCAGAAAACGCTTCAGGATCAGTTCCTTCGGATGCGCAAAGACATTGTGGATGATATCATGAAGACGGTGAACGACCTTGTTAAGGCGAAGGCATACGACATTGTTTTTGATAAGTCTGGCCTGAGTGCCGGTGCTGTTCCCGTTGTCCTCTACTCTCGTGACGATCTGGATTTCAGCCAGGATGTCATTACCGCATTGAACAAGAACGCTCCTGCGGCTGCTGCTAAAAAGTAAAATTCCAGCTGTAAGTTCCACGCTATTTCAGCCGGGAGATTGACTACAAGAGGCTCCATGAGACTGCGTGAGTTGGCGGAACTTGTCGGGGCATCAATCGGAGAAGAGGATCAGGATCTTGATATTACCGGAGTGGCTTCGCTGCAGGAGGCCCGCCTTGGCGATATAACCTTTTTTGGTAACCCGCGATATCTCGCCCAACTTCGTGGTAGCGTCGCTTCCGCAGCGATCGTTCCTATCGATTGTGCGGAACAGGTGGTGCCGATTCTCTTACGCGTGCCAAATCCATCCGCTGCCTTTGCCGCCGTGGTGGCAGCCTTTGCCCCATCTGAAATCATCCGGGAGCCGGGCATTCATCCTACCGCCGTCGTCTCTCCCGAGGCTCAGATTGGAGAGAAAGTATCCATCGGAGCGCTTGTCGTGGTGGAACCGGGGGCGGTCATTGGAGAGGGATGCGTGATTGAAGCCGGCAGTTGTATCGGACAGGAAGTCCGTATGGGAGATTCCTGTCACCTTTATCCTAATGTGACTATCCGTGAGCGTTGCATCCTTGGCAATCGGGTGATTCTGCAGTCCGGTGCGGTCATAGGATCTTGCGGATTCGGCTATGAACTTCAGGAGGGACGCCATCAGAAAATTCCCCAGACAGGGATTGTTGAAATAGCAGATGATGTGGAGGTCGGGGCGAATACGACCATCGACAGGGCCCGTTTCGGACGAACAGTGATCGGCGAGGGATCCAAAATCGATAATCTTGTCCAGATAGCGCATAATGTTCAGATCGGGATGCATTCCATCGTGTGTGCTCAAGTGGGGATTGCTGGCAGTACCCGGGTCGGCTCCTATGTGACTCTGGCAGGTCAGGTGGGGTTAGCCGGTCACATTGAAATCGGGGACAAGGCAGTCATTGGTGCCCAGTCGGGCCTGTCCAAAAATGTGCCCTCTGGCAGCATGGTGATTGGTGCCCCAGCCAAGCCGATCAAGGAGTGGAAACAAAATAATTTTTATATTTCCCAACTCGGGAAGTTGTACGACCGGGTCAAGGAGTTGGAGAAATTGGTGGAAAGGTAAAAAGTCGGAAAGTGGGAATGTACCCCCACCAAAATCAACCTGCTATAAGTTGGGTGGCAACTGGGTGCAACACTAACCACGGATACTTTAATAAGCAGTGTATTGAGAACCTAGAACTTTCCCACTTTCGTACTTTCCCACCTCTGCCCTTCCCTCTATGATGTGGTCAATCAACCCCTAATCGCTTCCAAAGCCCAATCCCTTGTATAATCAGAACGAAAAAGTAGAGCCCATTGATGTCGCCGAAGAGATCTCAAGATCATTTCTCGATTACTCGATGTCGGTCATTATTTCCCGCGCGCTCCCCGACGCCCGTGACGGATTAAAGCCTTCACAACGCCGAATCCTCTTCGCCATGAGCGAGTTGGGCGTGATGCCGACACGCAAGCATCTCAAGTGCGCCAAGATTGTCGGTGAGACGATGGGCAACTACCACCCGCACGGCGATCAAGCCATCTACCCGACCCTTGTCCACATGGCTCAGACATGGGCGATGCGTGAGACATTGATTGAGGGTCAGGGAAATTTTGGTTCCGTGGAGGGTGATCCTCCGGCCTCGATGCGATACACGGAGGCACGTCTTCGTCCCCTCGGTGCCATCCTCATGGAGGACATGGATCACGACACGGTGAACTTCGTGCCGAATTACGATGACACGCGTGAGGAGCCCACGGTTTTCCCTGCAGCGATTCCGAATCTCCTTGTCAATGGTGGCACTGGTATCGCCGTTGGTATGGCCACCAATATCCCGCCGCACAATCTGGGTGAGACGATTGATGCGGTCTGTGCCCAGGTTGACAATCCAGACATCTCCCTTGATGAGCTGATGTTGCATATCAAGGGACCTGATTTCCCAACCGGTTGCCAACTCTGCGGCATCGGCGGCATCCGCCAATATTTCGAAACAGGGCGTGGATCTGTAAAAGTCCGTGGCCGTGCCGGAGTCGAGGAGATCAAGGGGGGGCGCGAGCAGATCGTCATCACCGAGATTCCCTATAATGTGAATCGGGCCACGCTGGTAGAGCGTATTGCCGGGCTGGTGAACGAGAAGATCATCACCGACATCAGTGCGATCCGTGATGAATCCGATGAGAATACCCGCGTAGTTATTGAGCTGAAACGCGACGCCATTCCCAAGGTCGTCATCAACAATCTCTATAAGCACACAGCCCTGGAGTCTTCGTTTGCGGTCTCGATGCTCGCCATTGATCGTGGGCGTCCCAAGTTGCTCTCACTCAAGGAGGCCATAGCCTGCTTCATTGAGCATCGCCGCGAAGTGATCCTCCGCCGCACCCGTTTCCTTCTGCGTGAGGCGGAGGCCCGTGCTGAAAAGCTTGAGGGCTACCTGATTGCCTTGGCCAACATGGATGAATTCATCCGTATCATCCGTGATTCCCAGAATCGTGATGAAGCCCGCGTCCGCTTGCTTGCATTGGAATTTACCAGAGATCAGATAGCCAAATTCGGAGTCCTTCTGCGCAGCGAATCCCGTCTGGGTGAAAAAGGAACATACTGTTTCAGTGAGCCGCAAGCGGACTCGATTCTGGAATTGCGCCTCTACCAACTTACCGGACTCGAAAGGGATAAAATCACGGCTGAATACGCTGCCCTGATCAAGACGATCGCCGACCTTGTCGATATTCTCGGCAGCGAGGAGCGCGTCATGACGATCATCAAGGCCGAACTCAAGGCAATCCGGGACAAACATGCCGGGCCTCGCCTGACAGAACTGATTCCAGAGGAAGGAGAGATTTCCATCGAGGATCTCATTGCCAATGAGGGCTGTATCATCACGGTCACGCACAAGGGCTTTATCAAGCGGACTGCCGTGAGTGCCTATCGTTCGCAGCGACGTGGTGGCAAGGGAGTCATCGGCATGACAACCCGTGAAGCTCAGAATGAGACTGAGGAAGGGGATTTCGTTGAGCACCTCTTCACTGCCAGCACGCACGATTATCTCGTTTTCTTCACGAAGACTGGTCGATGCTATGTCGAACGCGTCCATGAGATTCCGGAAATGAGTCGTACGGCCAAGGGCCGTTCCATCGCCAATATCCTGAACTTCCAGACGGGAGAACAGGTTGCCGCCACACTTCGGATCGAGGCCTCGTCAAGCGGGGGTGCGGGGGGAGTGGATACGACATGGAATCCTGAAAAACATATTCTCTTTGCCACTCGGAGCGGTATCGTCAAGAAATCGAACCTCGGTGACTTTGCCAATATTCGCAAGGGGGGCATTATCGCCATCAATATCGAGGAAGGGGATGTGCTGATCTCTGCATCGCTCACGGATGGACAAGATGAAGTTGTTCTTGTCACCAAAGATGGCATGAGCATCCGTTTCAGTGAGGAAGAACTTCGTGACCAAGGCCGGAACACGGTAGGCGTTTGGGGTATCCGTCCCGAGAAGGGAGACGAGGTTGTTTCGGTCAGTCTTGTCCGCAATGACTGCACGCTACTGGTTGCCGGAGAGAACGGTATAGGGAAGAGAACTCCTTTCGAGGATTATCGCAAGCAGTCACGGGGTGGAAAAGGAGTCATCACGATGAAAACCGGTGATAAAACAGGATCTGTGGTCGGTGCTCTCTCCGTAACCGATTTGGACGAAATCATGCTGATCACCACAGGAGGTCAGATGGTGCGTACTCCGGTCGCTCAGATCCGGGAGGCTGGGCGCAACACCATGGGAGTGAAACTCATCAACCTTCCCGATGGTGAAAAACTGCAGGGAATTGCGCCGGTAGTGTCCCAAAAGGAAGACGAAGTTACAGAGTAATTCTGTGGCAAGGCTCTTGCTAAACAAGGTCGACATTTCATATCAAAAAAAAATGAAATATTATTATTGACCTTGATGCGTTCGCGGAATAGTGTTTCATAAAACAATGAAAACACAAATTCTTCCATCAACTGCATTGAGTTTCTTGGCCGCTGCTGCATGGGCGGTTTTTTCCCCTGCACTTCATGCGGAAACCAGGACACTTCTGGACGAAACCTTTGCAAATGGTAGTTACGGCACCGGCAACGCAGGGGCAACCGTCTGGCAGGATAAAACAGTAGGCTCTTCAGGATACGGTTCTGTTTGGACATGGTCGGCGGTCAACGGACTTTCAGGAAATGCTCCAACAGATCAGGAAACATACAATGGCACTTCCGCCAACATGTCGGCTCGCGGCATGTCGGTACTGCCGGGTGGCGCCGGTGGGTTTGAAGTCATCTCGGATCCCAATCCTATTGGTGCCAATGGAAAGGGACCGGGAACCTGGATGGTTGATACCAAAGTGCAGGTGCCGTCCTATTTTGTTAGTCTCCAATCAGCTGCAATCAGCTTTGATTATGGATATCGAGGGAGTGTCAATACTGGCACATTTTCCCTTTATGATGTGACCAGCGGTTCGTACCTGATCAATCCGACGGATCTGACATCGACTCATACTGGTATCTGGAGTACGGCCAGTTTCCTTTTGTCCGGCAGTGAACTACCTCGTCCCAATGAGGTGGTTGATCTTCAATGGCGCTCCACCACATCAAGCTCAGCCAATAGTCTCGAAATTGGTGGGCCGGTTACTTTTTCAATCACCACGGCTCCAGGTGCACCGGCCCCTCCAATGACAGCCTGTCTTGCCTTTGCCGGGGTACTCCTCTTACAGGCCGTTCGCAGTCGCAGGTCTGCTTGATACGCAAATTTCTAAAAATCAAACCCCTGATTTTCCAGCAATGGAGATCCGGGGTTTTTATTTTCTCAAGCGCCCGATGGCCCCAAGGACATCATCGATCGTCACTTCGTTACTGACGAAGGCGGAGCCGAGCTTCTCGGTAAGCACAAATCGAATGGCTCCTTGATCGAATTTTTTATCTCTTCTGAGGGTGGTAAGCAGGGACTCTGTCGGCAGTTCAGCGGCAATCGAAGTAGGGAGCCCGCAGGCACGGATTGTTTTCAGGACGCGATGGAATGATTCTTCGGGAAGCCCGGCAAGTCTCACAGAGAGATCAAGGGCTGCGGTCATTCCAATGGCCACAGCCTCGCCATGAGAGAAGGTACCATATCCTGCGACTGACTCAACGGCATGGCCGATGGTGTGTCCGAAGTTAAGGAGGGCGCGGGTGCCAGTAGTTTCAAATTCATCTCGTGAGACGATTGCCGCTTTGATGGCGACATTACGGGCGATGAGCGCACAGAGATCTTTGGATCCTTTGATGGCAGGCAGCAGATCAAGCATCGAGGCATCCGCGATCACGGCATGCTTGATGACTTCGGCAAGGCCTTCGTTAAACAGGTGATCGGGAAGGGTGTCCAGCGTCGCGGGATCAGTGATCACAAGTTTCGGTTGGTGGAAGGAACCGATGAGATTCTTGCCAAGGAGGCTGTTGACCCCGGTTTTACCGCCGATGGAGCTGTCAACCTGGGCAACCACCGTCGTCGGAATATGGATGATGGGAATGCCCCTGAAATAGATGGAGGCCACAAATCCTGCAAGGTCCCCGATGACACCCCCACCAAGGGCAAAAATTGCGCTCTTGCGATCAAGACCTGAATCGATCAAGCGATCGCAGAGAGTCGATGCCTGTGTCATCGATTTAGTGGACTCTCCAGCGGGCAGCGTGAGGAGAAGGGGTGAGTAACCCGCCTCTTCCAATGACCTGATGAGTGTTTGGGCGTAAAGAGGGGAGACCACCTCATCTGAAATAATAGCACACCGACAAGGCCTGATATGGGATTTGGCGATGCCTCCGATATTTGGGAGAATCCCCGAGGCGATCAGGATCTCATAGGGAGCCTCCTTGAGGGTGATAGAAACAGTCTGAGGCTTATCAATCATTCTCTCCGATCTTTTTTTGCTTCTGCCTCGTGGCCTAATCAGTGTTTCACCGTTAGCCTCGGATGGCACATGATCATGGCTTGACCGTAACGGGTGTGCCTTTTGGGGTATTAAGGAAGAAAATGTGGGCCATTCTATCCGGTAGACGGATGCATCCATGGGAATCCGGCACACCAGGAAGGAACCCGGTGTGCATCCCTACACCCGGTGCGAATCCCATAAACCACGGCATGGATGAGCCTTGGAAGTGTGCGCCAGGAGGTGGAATGTCCTTTTTGTATTCTACATTTTTCACCACCACCACATTGTTCGCATCGACAAAATCCCCATAGAGGTTGGAGGCATGCTTTTCGTCCTTGATTTGGACTTTAAAATTACCGACCGGGGAAGCATGCCCCTCCCTGCCAGTTGAACAGGCTGAAACCCCCACGAGCTTACCGCTCTTATAGTAGTAGACTTTCTGTTCACCGATGTTAATGACGATGGAGGGAGATCCACTGGATGAATCCCCTTCCCAATAGGACTCCCTGTCGGTTACAGACGCAGTGGAGTTCCTTGTAACGATTGAGCCGTTGGTGCCGAGGTATTGGGTTGCCGTTGAGTTCAGGCGACTGTCATAGGATGCACACGCTGAAAGCATCAGGACAACGGTCAAGACCGGCAAAAATCTGAAAAAACTCGCGTATTTATTGCTGGGGAGATTCGTGGGAATGGCGGTCATAAAATCTATACTTATTGATTGGGCATCATGTCAGTCAAGAGGGAGATTTTTAATCGATCCTGACGGGTGTCGGTATCGGATGTGGCGTGGGTGAATGCTTGATTACTGAGGGGGTGGACTTGGG
>Ga0194052_1000111_pt1 | contig 56586 bp, 48 predicted proteins | sample SepL226m_MetaG_FD_160117 | JGI IMG/M metagenome (GOLD analysis project Ga0194052, IMG submission 160117) | Anoxic zone freshwater microbial communities from boreal shield lake in IISD Experimental Lakes Area, Ontario, Canada - Sep2016-L227-6m | ecosystem: Environmental > Aquatic > Freshwater >...
ACGGATATAGTTTCTCTTCATACGATAATGGTATCGCTAATCTCAGTAACTTCATAGAGTTCAAAAATAGTAGTTATGATTATAAAGTAAGAGTCTATGATTCCAACAACTCTTCTATCTACAAAGAGATTATCTACTACGTTAATGGTAATGGTAACAACAATAACAATAACAACAACAATAATTCAAACGGTAATCTCAGTAATTTCTCCCTCACTACTGATGATTCTTCTCCTACCACCTACCAATATGTTGATCTTAATATCACGGCTCGTGATAGCAGCAATTATACTATCTCTAATTTCTCTGATACCGTTAATTTCAAAGTATACTATAAATCATCCAACTCTTCTTCTTGGATTCAAACTACCTCTTCTAGCTATTATGCTATGGCATCCAATTACAGTAGCTACGGATATAGTTTCTCTTCATACGATAATGGTATCGCTAATCTCAGTAACTTCATAGAGTTCAAAAATAGTAGTTATGATTATAAAGTAAGAGTCTATGATTCCAACAACTCTTCTATCTACAAAGAAATCATCTACTACGTTAATGGTAATGGTAACAACAATAACAATAATTCAAACATCAATGGATTCACGTCAAGTGAACTCACCACAGTAGAAGGTATTTATAATGGACGAGATGACATGATCAGTAGTCTTGAAAATACCTATTCTAGACTCAATAACAATGCTGGTCGACAAACAATGTCTAATAATTTCAAGACTGCCATGCAAGAAATCATAGATAATGACAGCAATAAAACATATGACAATTTTACTGATTTCTATGCAGCATTCTTAGATTGGTACAGATATACTACCAGTATAAGATAAAAGTAAATATTTTACAAAAGATAAGAGTGGGCATACATGTCCACTTTTTTTATGTTGAGTATACGGCTATAAAACTATAAATATTATTGCAAGTCACAAGAAAATTAGTACAGTAAAAGCATATTTACTCAGAAAACAAAGGATGAAAAGAAAGTGACTTGTCCTCATCAAAATATGAGGGTTTACGCTCTTGGAAGTAATCATAGCTATGACAAGCTTTTTTTTATTATTAACTGCAATAATAAATATTTACACAAGGATGATTAGACTCAAATACAATATCCAAGCAAGGATTAATGTAGTTCAAGATTCATACTTTGCTATAGAAAAAATAAATCTTTTACTCAAAGACTATACCATAGATTACGAAGAATATTTCAATAGAAAAAATGTTTGATGTGATAATTATACACAGCCATTTACACGAGATGTAGGAACAGGTGGATATTGTACAATGTTCACTGCATATGGAAACAGCAACAATATAGTATGAGCAACTTCAAGCCAACGTAAAATATATTTTTGTAGTTCAAATACGATTACTGATCCAGCGGATCCACAGAAAATAATTTATACTGATGGTATACAAAAATGATCAGGCTGTCTCAATACCGGACAACAATCCTTTGGACAATATTATCGACAATTCCGAGACGTAAAAAATAATGTAGATTCAGTGCCATGAGCATGGAACGATGATGACGATGAAAACGTCATGAAGTGACCTAGTGCTATAGACGACGCCACGAACGTAAAAGAACTATACCTTATTTCCCAAGACGGTAAATCAAGAATATTTATCAGGAGAAAGCTCATAGAGAGTGGAGATCGAAATCATGATGGAATAATTAGTGGAGATAGCGAAAAACGATATACACTACAAATATTAAAGCTCAGGGGGTTCGATGCAGGGAACAATCACGATTTTGATATAAACAATTCTTCTGGGGTCTATGATGGAAAAATAGATACTCGAGCGTGCGACTATGCGCAAGGATTTATCTGCAGCTGAGCTGAAATAAACCATACGCTCTATCCATGATACAAACTTCCTGCTGATCAAGATGACGGTCGAGTAAATCTTTTTCAAAAAAATATTACCATCAGCGACCGAAATATAATCGTTTATCCAACAAAAAACCCACAATATGCATTGGCTGAAGATAATGTGCAAATAAACCCATATTTTACAATTACACTTACCAGCAAAATATATTGAGAAGTACGACAAAAAAAATTGGGTATGCAAAACATAGATACCTTCCAAAACAGTTTACAGACAACATTCGACACCAAAAATTTCTATACAAAGTAAAAGTATTGTTCTTGAAAACGACAAAACAATATATAGGCTAAATCACACATTTTACTATATTAATCACTATTATGACCAAGGAAGCTAAAATAACTGACCATCAAGACGAACGTGATGTTCGTATTGCTAAAGCAAAAAAAATGAAAAGCATGGGAATCATTCCGTATGCCCAATCTTTTGATAAAAAAAATCTGATTTCAGACATCATAAAGGACTACGAAACCAAAGAACATCGTGATATCAACGACATTATTCTCAATCCCCAAATACAAGTGGAAACTGCAGGGAGAATGATGTTGTATCGTACTCACGGTAAATTAGCATTTGCTAAATTACTTGATAGTACAGATGAGATTCAGTTAATGTTTCATAGAGACAATTGCTCGCTTATTACAAACGAATGAATAGTGACCACATTGAAAGACGGTAGCGAAGAAGGAATGTCTGCATACAAATTTATAGAAAAAATGATAGATATGTGAGATTTTATAGGTGTACGTGGAGAAATATTCAAAACACACAAAGGAGAACTTACCATATTTGTGTCAGAATGTAAGTTTTTATCCAAAGCAATCAGGCCATTACCAGAAAAATTTCACGGACTCCAAGACCAAGAAGAACTCTATAGGAAAAGATACTTGGATTTGACGATGAATCCGGAAACCTACAAAAGATTTTTATTAAAATCAAAACTCTATCAAGCATTGAGAAGATTTTATACGCAAGAATGATTTACGGAAATTCAGACAAATATATTGGGAAATTCGGCTTCTGGAGCCGCAGCAAGACCATTTGTAACACATCACAATGACTATGATACTGAGGTATTTCTGAGAATTGCATTTGAAACAGGATTAAAAAAAGCAACCGTTGGAAGATTTGAAAAAGTATTTGAAATCGGACAAGATTTTAGAAATGAATGATCAGATCCTACGCACATCCAGGAATTTACGCAAGTAGAACATTATGCTGTCTATCGAAACTATGAAGACAATATGAAGTTTACAGAAAAAATGTTCACCTATATGTTCGATACACTTGGCTTATCAAAAATATTAAACGTCAAAGACAAAGAAGGGAATATCAAAGAAGTAGATTTTACTACTCCATGGAAAAGAATAGATTTTACGAAGGGTATCCAGGAAGCAAGTGGAATAGATATCACAAAATATGGTATGGACGATGCGGACAAACTCAAAGCAGATATCAAAGCAAAAGATATTATGTTTGAGAGAATGGACAACATGGGAACGACAACATTGATAGATTATTTGTATAAAAAAGTTTTGAGACCTACAATTACTGGTCCAGCATTCATTTACAATTATCCCGTTATCATGCAACCGTTGGCAAGAGCTTCAGACAATAACACAAATATTGTTGAACAATTTCAATTATTAGTTAATGGACGAGAAATTTGTAAAGCATATTCTGAGCTTGTAGATCCTATTTTACAACAAGAAAATTTTGATAAACAAGCTGAAGCTGCTGCAAATGGTGACGAAGAAGCAACTGCAAGTGATGATGATTTTGTAACTGCCATGGAATATGGTATGCCACCACAATCAGGCTTCTGAATGGGACTCGAAAGGTTATTAGCAATCATTACAGAACAAGACAATATCAGAGATGTAGTATTATTTCCACTTATGAAACCAGAAAAAAAAGAAGAAATAGAAATATGTGAAGTGGATATTGCTGCTCTTTATGGAACATTACCAACACTCGAAGCTGTAGAAAATCTCGCAAAGAAATATCTCAAAGAAACTTACAGACACTGTTTGGATGTGGCAAATGTTATGAAATATTTTGCAAAAAAATTACATCAGAATCAAGAACTTTGGTATATTGCCTGACTTCTCCATGATATTGATCGAGATCATATTGGTAAAGATCCAAGCAAACATTTGGGAGAAGAATTTGAAAAGATTGTCGGAGAAATTCAATTACCTCAATGTTTAGTAGATGATATAAAATCTCATTATACAGCCAAGACATCAGTAACTGTAAGCTCTTTATTGAGAAGATATTTAGTTTCAGTAGATGAACTAACGGGATTTGTCTATGCTGTAGGATTGATGAGACCAACAGGACTTATAGGAATGGAGTATTCTTCAGTAAAGAAAAAGTTAAAAGATAAAAAATTTGCAGCAGGAGTTGATAGAGAAGACGTACACAATTGCGAAAAATACCTGGCTATCTCTTTAGATGAATTCATACCAGAGATCATCAAAGCAATGCAGGGATAATATTATATAAAACATTTTTTAATTTTTTTCAATCTGGATACTTATTCCAGGATGTAAAATTCACAAATAATAAGAAGCAAATATATAAAATACAAAACCAAAATTAATATATTTATTTCGGATACGTAGAAAAATATTTTTTACATACCTAGGTCTAAACTCCAATTGTTTAATGACAGACGGATATACGTAAAATTTTTCCAAAAAATCATCAAAAGAAAAAATCAATTCTCCGAGACTATTTTCTCAATGATTTCTTTTGTAAAAAGGACTTTGTAATGTTATGGTATCATCAGTAATATTGGTAATAAGACAGAAATGAGGATAGTATGCATGATTACTAAATCATTCTTCATAAAATTTAATTACAAGCAGAACAAAGACTGGTTCTCAATCATATAGTTTTTGTTGTATCATTTCAAAAGAAGTATAAGGATATACCTGAGCACAATAATGACTTTTATGTAAAGAAAAAATAGTATTGAGAAGTTTTTTCACTTCCCACGGACTCGTACCGACGGAAATCTTTCAATTAATTTCAGCTATTGTATCTTGAGAAACAAGAATTCATAATTTATCAAGCAACATCTGAATGGATGCAGGACCACAAGCAAAGGGATAATCAGAGTTATGAGCAGAGAGAGAGATCTTTTCTAATGGAAGTGTATCTATTTTTTGAGATGTTGTAATCTTTTTCCATGGTGATCCTCTAAAAATATAAGTTATACCAACCACAAGAGAAAGAATAGGGAAAAGAACAACAAATCCATGAATCAAAAAAGGAGTCATAAATGATACATTAGCTATATATCAAATTTTTTTACGTAAAGAAAAAAGAAATTTCATAGAACGACGCAATAAATAAATTCAACAATTTATTCTAATATAAAAACAGCTGATGAAATAACAGTAGTTCGTAAACCATCTTTATTTCACTGTGCAGATTGTGCTATATTTCTGGTTTTGAATATTTTTCCACTAGCAATATATTCTTGTTTTCTTTCATCTCGATTTTTATCAGCATCAAACTCGATTCACAAGGTAGTTGCCAACATAGTTGCTGCAAGATCTTCAGCATAATCTCAAGTCTTCTCTTCAGTTTCACCATATCCATGATGCTCAGAAAGATATCAGTAATTTTCACTATCTGCTGGTATGGCCAATCCGATGGAAGCGGAAATGAGTCTATTTGGTTCGTTAGTATCCATTCTTGCCATGACACAAAAAGTTATCTGACCTGGTGCAAGCATTTTTTCTCATTCAGATTTTGAGATGATTTTACACGTAGGAGGATAGATACTCGATACATAAACGAGATTGCATTTTTCTATTCATGCTTGTCTCAATGCAAGTTCAAAACTAGCTAATTTATCTTTGTGAACACCGACACCCTTAGTGAAGAAAACTTTTTTTGGAATCATAAAAAAATAAAAAAAAATAAAAACATAGAAGTATGTTTATTCTTGTATGTAAAAAAAACAAGATAAAATAGTATTTTACCGTATCATACAGTAAAATTAAATATTGTTTTTACAGACAATTTTTTTATGCTCAAGTATCATTTTATCGTTTAAACGTTTTCTCACGTATGTACATAGGTAATCAAGAAAGTATACAAACATTGACTAGCTATATTGATATGTTTTTTTCTGGTGATTCAAAAGCTCCTCATTTTTTGATTATTAGCGGACCACAACATATAGGGAAATCGAATATCATAAAAGAATTACTCAAAAAAAAAATGGGGAATTATTTTGTGACTGATGTACTTCAAATACAAGATTTCTCTGAACAATTAGAAAAAAAACATAATCTCAAATTAAAAACCGTACTGACTTCAGACACATTCAAGACACTCATCAAAGAACAGAATTATCAAGACATCGGTATCAGAGACATCAATACTCGACTTCAACAATCGGCTATAGGAAAATATAAAATAGTATTTTTGGAAAACATAGAAAGAATGCTTCCTGAGGCAGCAAATGCCTTTCTCAAAACATGTGAAGAACCATTACCCAAAAGACTGATTATTGCCACCACATCAAATACAACACAACTCTTGGAAACTATTCTTTCAAGAGCATTGATGATAAAATTCAATGAATTGTCAGATAGTGAATTGTCACAGTGGATGGATGATAAAAACATATTCAGCGGAAACGAAGAACTCAAGCAATTAGTCATAAATATGGCTATGGGAAAACCAGGGATTGTACAACGTATCTATGATATGATAAGCAAAGAACCTGATCTAGAAAAAACATTTATCAATCTAATTCATAATTTATCTACAGATAAGAAGCGCTTTTTCAGCCACGATGCACTCAAAAAACTATATAAATACGGAATCCTAGAAGCATTCATTGATGGACGAATCTGATATTGTATAAATCATCACATGGAAGAAAAAGGACAAAGGCGATTAACTACCAAAAGACTTATGAGAACAAATGTAAATATAGAGAATCTCCTCCTCTACTGACTACTCGATAACTAAATAAACAAACGAAAAATAGACAAAAAGTTAACGAATAATAGACGAATAATTGCCCAAATACAACCACATTTTGTCGTCCCGATTTGTCGGGACATTTATCGCGAGTGAAATAATCTTTTATCAATAATTAATTATGTACAAAATCTGAACATATATCACCGATCCGATTTGAAACAACGAATTTCATTATAATGAAAGAATCGCTCTTTGATCAAAAGGGAAGATATTCGTAACAAATATAATCCAATGAACAGGAGAAGATCTGGAAGAATGATCAGAAATAGTTTTTGAAGAAATAGAAAATGGACAAGTAAAAAGCTGCACCTGACTCAAACATTTTCTACAGACAGAATATAAGGGAATACCTACCTATATTTTTGACAATCACAATCATGCACTTTTTTTTCGATACCGATATACAAAACAGTTTGAGGACACAAAGCCCTTCGTTGTAATTCACATCGATCAACACGCAGATACCAAAGAGAACAAGAATAGTTTCAATGCAGCACACGCTTCACGACAAGAAGTAATGAATTTTACCAGCTTAGGATGTAATGTGGGTAATTTTCTCACCTCTGCCAAAGACGCATGAATTATAAAAGAAATTATTCAGATCAGAAGCCAATACGCATTGCATAACATGGAGACATTAGATTTTCATACCTATAATTATATCCTGGATATTGATGTAGATTTTCGAGAATGAAAATCACATGAGGAAATAAAACATGATAGTAGAATAATAAGAAAAATAGTAGACAATATTTGCCTTATCACCATAGCAACCTCACCCTATTTTATGGACCAAAAAAAAGCAATAGAAATCATTAGTATAATTTTATAAAATTTTGACAAAAAAATAATTATATATATAATATGTATGATGTATAATTTATAATATAATATATATAATGGAAACATTAAATGATAATACAGAAATCAAAAACTCCACCACTACAAAGGAGAAACCGGTATGGAAACCATGAACTTTAGCTATTAACACAAACAATAATGATAATGCAGAAGAATATTTAGAAACAGCTCTAGCTGCTATAGGAGATAATTCAATAAACAACGATAAAACAGAAATAGAGAAAGAAAGTTTTAGAGAAAGATTAGACAATAATCATTTTGATTTTAAATATTTACAGCAAAACAAAGAAAGACTTAAAGAAGAACGAAAAAATAACAATAAAAATTGATTAAATGACATCACAGTAAAAAATATCAAAAAAATAATTTGAAAAGAAGTTAATAATTCACTGTCTGCTTATGGAGAGAAATTAACCACTAAATGAGATAACACATTTAAGATAACAGACGATTTTAAAATAGAAAGCAAGTTTATCAACCAAAAAAGTACAGAACAAATAATTTACGGCGACATAGATCCTTTTAATTTAGATAAATCTATTAAAATAGCTAAGTTATGGGATAATGTTAAATACAAAAGAGATGGCTTGGTTTTACAAGAGATAGAATGAACCATAACTGAAATAAAAAACGGCGTAGTAACAGTAATGGCAGACAACAAAAATGAAATAGATATTGATATTTGAAATTTATTATCAAACAAATCTAGCGAAAGCTTAAACGAAACAGAGAAAAACATAGAAAATCAGCTCAACAATATAAGTTCTAAAGAATTATTTGAGAAATGAGATGGAAAATTGTTTGATAAAATACGAGAAAATCGGAATACATTACCCGTAAAAATAGTAAAAAAATTTAAAAACAAACTCCATGAACAATATCCCCAAAAATATAATGGTATAGCTAACATAACACCAAAATTTTATAAAGAATTTATATTTAGAGTTACATGAAAAACAGAATACGATCGCATCCAATCTCCATCGATTCAAACATAATATATGTATATTATTGTAAATTTAATGTGAAAAATATATATAAGATAAGATATTATTATTTATTTTCTCACCTTCCCGTGGGGTGTTCCTTCTACAAATCCAGCACTCGTCTGGACTCACACAATTGCTTTTTCAGAAAATTCTTCTAGATTTTTTGCGCCAAGATACGTCATAGAACTACGTAATCACGTCATACATTCATCCACAATATCTCCCACAGATTCCATTCAGGGTTTAATATATATTTTTGATGTAGATATTCATTCACGGAACAGTTGTTTTTGTGCTTGCTGAAATTTACTTAAATTTTGACTTCTATTTCCTACCGCTTTTTTGGAAGCCATGCCATAATTTTCTTTGTACATGAGTCATGCTTCATCATATTTTACATCACCCACAGACTCGAAAGTTCATGCCCATCGCGTACCTCGCATGACATGACTCGCTCATGCTGCAAGCGCAAGGATAAAGTCTCTAGGTGATTTGACTCAACCATCTGCTCGAACAAATCATCCATGTTTTCTTGCTTCTTTCGCACATTTATATACTGCAGTAAACTGTGGTCTACCAACTCATGTTTTCATACGTGTCGTACACATTGCTCATGGTCCTATACCAACTTTCACTCCATCAGCTCATGCCAAAAGTAAATCACGAGTTGCTTCTTCTGTGATTACATTTCCTGCAACGATAGTAATATTTTTTCCATATATTGCTCTAATAGTTTTGATATTTTCTATCATAGATTTTTGATAGCCATGAGCAGTATCTAGGACAAAAAGTCTGATTCCTAAACCATATAAGAGAGATATTTTTTCCTCACAACCATTGATACCGACGGCAACAGCTACGTTAAGTTTACCATTTTGATCTAGTGATGGTGCATAAAGACTATTTCTGAGAGTATTTTTTTTGGTCAGTATTCATTTCAAAATTCATTGTTCATCTACGATAGGCAAAGAAGAAATAGCTTTTTCATCCATTATATTGAAAGCATCCTCATCAGATATTCAGATTTTCCCGGTAATAAGTCACGGTCTAGAAATGTTTCCCAATAAAGTAAACTGATCTAAGTTTTCAAAATCTTGTGGTTTAAAAATACTTATTGATCTACCGTCATCATCGATAAGTACGACAGAGTTATGGGCTCTTTTGTGGATAATTCACAAAGCATCTCTGATAGTGTGGTGAGCTTTGACAGTAATAGGCGTATCATATTGTACATTAGCATGGTGTATATGAGTGATTATCTTGGTTAATGTCTCTATATCCATATCTTGAGGCAAAACAGAAAGTCAGCCATAACGTGCCATAGTTTCTGCCATTCTCTTTCCACTGACTGCATTCATGTTTGCGGTGATGATAGGAATATTCATTCATAAATTTTTTATAGGACGGACATCAGCATCTAATCTTGATTTTCCATCAAAATAATTTTGAAAAAGAAATACGTCTTCATAGGCAAGTTCTTCCTCTTCATAATGTGGATTATTAAATTTCATAGAAAATACTATATAAAAATAAATAATATTCTGAATGATAATATCATTTTACCTCGATTTTACAATAATATTTTACATCAAAAAACCATTTGACATATTGCAGACAAAAAACTATGATAATTCATCAAATAAAAAATCACAAACTAAATATAAACAAAATGCGAGAAAAAAAAATTAAATTGGGACTGACATTCGATGATGTATTGCTGGTTCCACAGTATTCAGAAGTACTGCCCAAAGAAGTACAAGTGACGAGTAGGTTTACCAAAAATATCCAGCTAAACATTCCTATTGTTTCTGCTGCGATGGATACAGTAACCGAATCGACTTTGGCTATATCCTTGGCAATAAAAGGTGGCATCGGTGTTATTCACAAAAACATGAGCATTGAAAACCAAGCTACTGAAGTCATCAAAGTAAAACGTGCACAAAGCACGATTATTTTCAATCCTATCGTGGTATATGAAGACGACACATTAAAGGTGGTTAATGCATTACGGCAAGAACACAAAATCAGTGGAATTCCTGTACTCACGAGAGAAAAAAAAGTTGTCGGTATTATTACTACAAGTAATGTACGTTTTAGGGAAGATCCAGACATTCATTTGACAGACATTATGACAAAAAATCCAGTTTGTATACTCTTAAAAGAAATTGCAAAAGGAGATAATATTGATGTCGAAAAAACAAAGGAATTGTTCATACAGCATGAGACAAAACTTATCATGTTAGTAGATGGAGAACACAAATTGGTAGGAATAATCACCTCAAAAGACGTAGAAAATCGCAAAGAGGCACCCAATGCAAACTTAGATAGCAAAGGCCATCTCAGGGTTGCTGCTGCTATCGGAACAGGAAAAGACGCAGAAAATCGCGCCAAAGCACTTATCGAAGCTGGAGTAGATGCTATCATTGTAGATACTGCACACGGACATTCAATACATGTCATCAATATGGTAAAGCTGCTCAAAAATCAGTATCCTCATGTTGATATCGTTGCAGGAAATATTGCTACAGGTAAAGCCGCTCAAGCATTGATTGAGGCTGGAGTTGACGCCGTAAAAGTCGGTATCGGACCAGGATCAATTTGCACTACAAGGATCATCGCAGGTATCGGAGTTCCACAACTATCAGCCATCATGGACGTATATGAAGTAACTAAGAAATACGGTATTCCATTGATTGCTGATGGTGGCATCAAATATTCCGGCGACATTGTTAAGGCATTGGCCGCAGGTGCTGACACTATCATGGCTGGCTCATTATTTGCTGGCACAGAAGAATCACCTGGCGAAACTATTATCCGCGAAGGCAGAAAATTCAAATCATATCGAGGAATGGGATCATTGGAAGCCATGCAACAAGGATCCAAAGATCGCTACTTCCAGGAAGATGAATTTGATGTTAATAAACTGGTACCTGAAGGAATTGCTGGAATGGTACCCTACAGAGGGACACTCAAAGAAGTGATTCATCAACTCATTGGAGGTATTCGTGCAGGTATGGGATATTGTGGTGCTCAAACCATCCCGCTCCTACAAGAAAATACGGAATTCATCCAAATTACTCAGGCTGGTATGAAAGAAAGTCATCCACACGATGTAATTATCACAAAGGAAGCACCTAATTATAGTAAATAAAACACATAAATTAAAACATATGAATACAAATAATGTAGACGTACTCCTCGGACTCCAATGGGGTGACGAAGGAAAAGGAAAAGAAGTGGATATTAAAACTCCACAGTACAACATAACTGCACGATTTCAGGGTGGGCCAAATGCTGGTCACACACTAGAATTCGATGGCATACAATTTATTGCACATACCATCCCATCGGGAATATTCCACAACATGATAAACCTTATCGGTAATGGTGTAGTGATAGATCCCGTAGGATTAAGCAATGAATTATTTAAACTGATTGATACCGGAAAGATAAGATGGGAAGATATCAAAAACAGACTCTTGATTGCAAAAGATGCAACATTCATTCTTCCCGTTCATCGGCTTATGGACATTGCCGAAGATGCAACAAAAGAGAATCCAATCGGTACAACAGCCAAAGGTATTGGACCAACAATACTGGACAAAATAGGTCGTAATGGTCTATTTATGAAAGATCTCCACAAAGATGATTTTATGAAAAAATTCAATACCATAACAAATCAGCATTTGCTCTATATACAAAAGGTATTGAACTATGATATAAGCAAAGCAATCATCAAAGAAAACGGCGAAGAATATTCATTCGAAGAATACACCAACACTTGGATGGAGTCATTGACAACGATAAAAGAGATCTCTCAGATTGATTGTCATAACTATATTCAAAAAGCACTGAAAGATGGAAAGAAAATTCTCGCTGAGGGGGCACAAGGGTCTCTGCTTGATATCGACTTCGGCACGTATCCATTTGTTACCTGTTCAAATACCATATCAGTTGGAGTGTGTAAGGGATTGGGAATTAATCCTCATCAAATAGGAAACATAATCGGAGTTATCAAAGCCTACACCACTCGTGTCGGCAATGGTCCATTTCCTACAAAACTTACCAACAAAGATGGTGAACATTTGGCAAAAGAAGGGCATGAAGTAGGGGCATCAACAGGAAGACCACGAGATTGTGGTTGGTTAGATTTACCAGCGATAAAATACACCATTAGTCTGAATGGGAATGCAGAAAATTTCGAGATGATTATGACGAAATTAGATGTATTAAAAGGACTGAAGGAATTGAAAGTATGCATCGCCTACCAAGACAAAGAAGGAAACATCATTGCTGATGATGATTTCAATGCAGGACACATTTCACAGGGATATACACCTGTATATAAAGAATTCGAGCCCTGGACTGAAGACATAAGTAAGGTTAAAAAATACGAAGATCTGCCTACTGTCACAAAAACATACGTAGAATATATCGAGCAAGAACTCGGAACAAAAATCACACGTATAGGTATTGGACCTGATCGTTTACAGACAATACGCAAGGATTGATTACAAAAGTAAAAAACACCATGAGAGTCTCCGGTTTTCCGGAGCTCTTTTTTTTGTAGCATAAAAAATATGGATTGACATTACAGATATTATAATTATGGTAAATACATTATATATCTTTTAGCTAGTAACCAATGTACTATGGCTGAAGAAAAATATATTCGTCCGACACGAGATGAATACTTTATGGAAATAGCAAGGACAGTAGCCAAAAGAGCTAGCTGTGATAGAGGAAGAAGTGGTTGCGTAATAGCTAAAAACAAACAAATTTTATGTACAGGATATGTAGGATCACCTCCAGGGTTACCTCATTGTGATGAAGTTGGTCACCAATTTAAACAAATGACTCATGAAGATGGAAGTGTTACCAATCATTGTGTGAGAACTGTACATGCCGAACAAAACGCTATTTGTCAGGCAGCTAAATTGGGAGTATGAATAGAATGAGCGACACTCTATTGTAAAATGACACCATGTAGAACATGTGCAATGTTGATCATCAGTTGTGGAATAAAAAAAGTTGTTGCAGAAAAAAAATATCATGCATGATGAGAATCAGAAATAATGTTTAAAGATGCAGGCATAGAATTAAAATATTTCGATGAAACAATAGAACAATATGAAAAGCAATAAGAGAAAATCAGAACATAATAAAAAAATCCCCTATATGGGGATTTTTTTTAACGAATACATGATAATAATTTTATACTTCTGGAGGTGCTTCTGAAGATTCTTCTTGTTGATTCATTCTTGCTCTTACCGCAAAAACAATAACAAGAATAACAAAGATACCAACGATAATTCAAAGTACGATGAAAATTATTTTCCACCAGGCAGATCATCCAGCATTGACAGATTTGATAGCAGCAGCATTAGTGACAATTTTGACATTAGCATTGGGACAAGTATCACTGACAATAGTATAGAAAGCAAGGATTTTACACATATTAGGCATAATAACATTGGTCATATCCAATGGGTCTATTTGATTTGCTTGAACCGTTTGTCAGGCTGGAGCAATATTTTTTGTTATAAGGTTGATAATATCTTGAAGCACCTGTTTCCTTTTATCCTGTTGAGAAGAATTAGGGGTTTGCGTATCAGAAGCAACCGATTCAAATTCTTTAAACAATCATTCAACATCTACCGCAAGATTGGATGGTAAAATAGAAAGTATTTCAGCTTTAGATTGTTCATAGACATTACCTCCATTAGCCGCAGATACGGATTTATCAGTAAGTTTGGTAAAAATATCTTCTAGTAATGTTTTTTGGTCCCCACTCAATTGAAGTCCACGAGTATCATAGAAATCTTTTACAGCAACAACGTTTGATTTCGTATTGGTTTGATCTATCAAGCCATCTCTGAGTCCTACCATAAGTGTTCTGAAACTAGCTATATCACCAGTATTTGTTACATCTCCTATATCTGGTAAAGTATTGATGAAATCGTTAATTTCTTTGTAAACGATAGTCATTCACGAATCTAAATTCGCTGAAAAGTCCAAAAATGAAACAGTAAAGTCTTTAGAAAAAGAAGTACTATCTGCTTTGGTATAATAAATTCTTCAAACAACAGATTCATATTTTGGTTCATATGCTTTGAGATACAATTGATTACACAAAAAATCTTTATCGTTATCTTTTATACCATCACCATCGCTATCAAAAGCTATATCCGTATCTACATAACACGTACCTCTAGAGTCATCATATTTGATATAAAACAAGATACTATTATTCAGATTTTTTCCGACAAAGAAATCAATTCCACCGGTACTTATAGATACTTGGGGGATAGAAAGAATATGGAAATCACCCTCATTAGTTTGCCCCGTAGTCAAAGCCAATGTCCGTTTTTTATTGGCCATATTTGCATATATATCCGTGACATCCATAGAGACAAAATATTTTCCGAAATCAGGATAAGTAAATGAAAAATCATCACCAGTTGTGATAACAAATCAAGAATTAGTTTTACAATCTTTGATACTGAGACAAATATTTTTATTGGCTATAGTACCTAGACTTACATCTCTAAAAATAGCGAGTTTTTGAAAAGTATCTGACAAAAGCATGGGTTTAAGACCATTTTTTATAACAATAGTACCTCAAATACCTATTCATTTATATCCTCTATAAAGTACTGCTGCTCTCGGTCTATATCAAAAACTATTAGGTTCTGTATAGACATGAGTAACATGATCAGATTTTGTTGTTAAATCCCATGTTCCATCACCATCAAAATCATATTGAATAGTTCTTTCTGCGACAAAATCAGGTCTATCAGAGATTATTTTTGATACTACATCAAAAGTAACTTCATCACCAATCTCAGCACTTGCAATATCAGATTTTAGGGTTACCAAAGGAATATCTGGCCTACTTACATCAGGTGGGAAAAAAACCAGTGGACCATTTCCGATAATATCTTGATTAGTTTGTTGACCATCATCATTATCATACATGGTAACACCAAACACAAATTCACCTGGGATTCTAGGAAGAGAGAAAAAAACATAAGGAATTGTTCCTGGAGTTATCTTGGTTTCTATAGGTCTACTTGGATCATCTTTATAATAATAATACCATTTGAAGTAGGATATAAATCCATCAGGATCTACAGCATTGGTAGCACTAACTTTGACAATCAAAGGATCATACGTATCATTAAAGATATCTTTAGCATTATTTTCTGAAAAACCAACACCGATTTGATTTCCATATTGAGGGAAAAACAGCACAACATTATCAAGTCTTGGTAAAGCATTAACAACTTTAAAATATATTCTGACTTTATCACTCTTGGAAATAGTGGTATCTTCTGCAGTCATATCAATATACGTACATCCCAATTCATTAAATTTATATTTGAAGATATCTTGTTTGAAAATTTCGTCATTTTTTGGTTGAAAGAAATATTGTAATCAAAGTTTCTCTCCTTTGGTATTGACCGACAATGATGGATCAACCGTAAAATCAGAATATCTATCTATTCTATATGCAGGTACCATAGCATTTCAAGATTCGAGATCTGCACACTCATCATTTTGAGTTTGGATATTTGATGCCTTATCCAAAATAGTAAATCCTGCTACAGGATAGTTTTTTTCTCCAACGAATACACTTTTACTCACTTCATTTTCCATACCATCTGCTCAACTCACCTTAAGGACAACCTTATAAATACCAGCTTTTTGATAAGTATGAGATATCTTATCTGTTTGAATCGTTCTTGTATCTTTGTCAGCAAAATCCCATTGATAATTGACAATAGGTTGATTTGATTTTACGACAAAATTCATAGGATTACCCCATGGTGTTGCAATAGGAACAACGAATATTTCAGGTCTGAGAATAGATATTACCGCTATATCTTTTGATACATCAGCCATTTTACCATAACTATCTCTCGCAGTAAGTTTGACCGTATATTTTCCAATGGCATCAAACTGGACTTTGATTTTTTCATTATTATTTTCCGTATTGATGATTTTTGTTGTGGCAGGATCAGAAAAAGATCGTTCATAAGCAAGTGTATCATAACCATTAGTTTTATCCACATCAGAACTCACAGAAGCATCTAGAATAAATTCAGAAGGATTCTTTCGGCTATTGGTTGGAGTAATAGTAAATTGAGGAATAGGATCTGTAGACTCTACATATACGGAAATTGAATCAGTATTCGTTTGCCCAAGTTCATCTTCTACTGTCAATTTTACCGTATATACACCAGGTTTTTTAAATTGCTGTTTGATAGATTTTCATTGAAAAGTATCTATTTTATTACCATCTTGATCAAATATTTCTCGAGTAAATAATTTGAGGCTAGAAACTATTGAATACGATGGCGTAGAATCAAAAGAAAAAACCATAGAACTATTTCCCTGGTCTGGCATTTGTTTGATGATAGCTACTGGATCAGACACAAGAATATAAAAATTTTCTGTTATTTTATTTGCTTCATTGTCAATAGTAGTCATAGAGAGTTTATACTGTCCTTGCCCGGGTAATACTAATCTCATAACACTTGGTTTTCCATCACCATTCTGAGAAAAATTAAATCCATCTGGAGAAGTAATAGTCCAATTATGAGAAAGAATCTGTCTACCTCACATAGGCAAAGTAGCTGAACCATCAAAGATTATTCCTTTTTGAGCTTCTTGAATACCCAATTTTATTTTACCATCTTTAACCAATTTTTGTCCATTAGCATAGACAACAATATTAGCTGTCTTGGGTAAGACATCGATAGACATAGTTTTTTCTCAATCAAAAATACCATTAGCTACTTTATTTGAACTTCTAACAGTCAAATGTACTTGATAGGTACCTGGAGTAGCAAAGGTTGTATTTACCACAGGTCACACACCGATACTAGTATCAGTACCATTAGTATCTCTATAATATCGAAAATAATTTTTTGAGGGGATAGTATCATTGGATGGATCAATACTTCATCTTCCATCAAAGGTTACCGTCAATGGAGCTGGTCATCCTTGGGGAGAAACTTTTGCAGCTGCAACCACCGTATATTTTGCATTTACTTGTTTGACAATATCACTAAATGGCTTGTAACAATCAGTCATAAACGAAGAAAGTTTTGTCTGATAATCTGTGCTTGTATAGGTAATCAATCACTGAGTAATATCTAAACATTGTTGATAGGTAACTTTGAATGCATAATCTTGAGGAAATTTTGGAAAAACAGTTTGAAAACTCGAATTGAGATCAGAAAATTTACTTTGAGCAATCTGATTTCAAATTTTGGTCGCAGCATCGATTTCAACAAAAAGTCAGAGAATTTTATTATAATCTGTCGCAATTTCGTAGTTTGCTATATAATCAGTAGGTATAGTTGCATCGATTTTCCCAATAAAGAAAATAGTACAAAGTGCTATAATCATAAAAAACAATTTGAAAATAGATTTGGAAAACAATGATTTCATGCAGATATATAAGGGTTAAATCCAACAATACTACGTGACAAAAATTCCGAAAATTGGGCCAAATAATGGCATACACGTGATTTATACTTATTTTCACTGCATTTGCAAAAAAAAATGAGAACAAAATAGGGTTTGAAAACAGAAAAGAAATAACTACAAAAAGACCACTTTTATCCTTTTACATTGGAGGAAAATGATGTATATCAACAATACCAAAAAAATTATAACACTATCTATTTTATCATTAGCTATTGTATGACTCATGTGATGTGCAACAAAACAACCAAAACAAGCAGAACAAACTACAAGCAATATCAGTACAAATACTAGTACTAATATTACAAATACTTCTTGTAAAGATGCTATTGCAAGGTATCTTCAGCAAACAAAAACATCTAGTAATGGAGAAGTTGTGGCAAAATGAAATACTGCAATCGTAGATTATGTAGGAAGGTTAGATGACCAGACAGTATTTGATACTAGTGTAGAATCTATAGCCAAAGCTTGTGGAAAATATGCATCTGGAAGAAATTACAACGAAGGATTATCTTTCAAAGTAGGTGCAGGACAGATGATTGCAGGATTCGACAAAGCAGTCGAAGGTATGAAAGTTGGCGAAACAAAAACAGTAACAATTCTTGCAAAAGACGCATATGGAGAACGAAGCGAAAAGAATCTCATCAAAGTTCCTCGCAACCAAGTGCCTAATCCCGATCAATTACAAAAATGAATGAAACTGATGGCATCCAACGGACAACCGTTTACCGTGTACGCTATAGACAACAAAGAAGTGACACTCGACGCAAACAGTGAATTAGCAGGTAAAACGTTGATATTTGATATTACGGTTAAATCAGTTCAGAAATAATTATAAAAATTAGGTCCTAAAAATATAAAAATTAAACAAAAAACATAGATTTCTCTATTTAATTTTTTCAGTAGTATAAAAATGTTATACAAAGAAAAACCAGCAAATTTTAATCCAAAATTTGAAGTAGTGAGCTGTTTCGTAGAATATGAGAACGAAATATTGCTACTACATAGACAAGATCATAAGCCACAAGCAAATACCTATGGAGTACCTGCGGGTAAAATAGATCCAGGAGAAACAGCAGTACAAGCAATGCAGAGAGAAGGTAAAGAAGAAACACAGATAGATTTAGCGGGTATCAAATATATCGATAAAATATTTGTAAGATATTCTGATTATGACTTTATCTATCATATGTTTCACAAAAAATTTGATACACAACCGCACGTTACTATAAATCCCAACGAACATAAAAACTATATACGAAAAACACCAAAACAAGCATTAGATCTTAATCTGATACAAGACCTCGACGAATGTATCAAATTATTTTATAAAGATAAATAAAATCTCACATAAATTACACAAATAAAAATAGAAAAAAAATGAAAGACAAGTACAAAGAAAGGGGTGTGTCGTCAGATAAAGAAGACGTACACAACGCAATCAAAAACGTCAATAAAGGGATATTTCCCAATGCGTTTTGCAAGATAATCCCTGATATGTTTGGGGGAGATGAAAACTACTGCAACATCGTGCATGCTGATGGTGCTGGTACAAAAACAGCGCTAGCATATCTCTACTGGAAAGAGACCGGAGATCTCTCAGTATGGAAAGGAGTAATCCAAGATTCAATAGTTATGAATCTGGATGATATGCTCTGTGTAGGTGCGGACAGTGTTCCTCTCCTGCTCTCAGGAACTATCGGACGAAACAAACACTTGATTCCAGGTGAAATAATTTCAGAAATTATCAATGGTACAGAAGAATTTCTTGAGAAAATGAGATCCCTTGGAATTGAAATGTACAGTACTGGAGGTGAAACTGCCGATCTCGGAGATTTAGTACGGACGATTGTTATTGATAATACACTCAGTTGTAGAATCTTACGAAAAGATGTTGTCAAAGTAAACATTCAGCCAGGTGATTTTATCGTCGGCCTTGCATCATTTGGACAGGCTACCTACGAAAGTGCATATAATGCCGGCATGGGAAGTAACGGATTGACCTCAGCAAGACATGATATGTTTTGTAAATGGTACATGGAAAAGTTTCCAGAAGCCTTCGACCCAAAAACCAATCCAGAAGTCATTTACTGTGGACCTTATTTGATAAGTGACACGATACCAGACAAATACTTCATGGGACACAACTACACAGCACCAGAAAACGTAGGGAAACTAGTTCTCTCGCCTACAAGAACATATGCACCGATCATAAGAGAAGTATTGGATAAGCTCAATCGATCTATGATCAATGGTATCATTCATTGTTCCGGAGGAGGACAAACCAAGGTTATGCAGCCTGAGTTTGTAAAAAATGTACATATTATCAAAGACAACATGTTTGCTTTACCACCACTCTTTCAGATGATTCAGGAAGAATCACAAACCTCATGGCAAGAAATGTACAAAGTGTTCAATATGGGACACAGGATGGAATTGTACGTTCCAACACAAAAAATGGCTGACATCATAATAGAAATTGCAAGTAGCTTCGATGTAGAAGCAAAAGTTATCGGTCATGTTGAGACATACAAAGGAGAAAAACTCACCATCAAAAGTGAATATGGAAAATTCATCTATTAAAAATACGAGAGACAGGTATTCTGTCTCTTTTTTTATTTGAAAAAAATTACTGGGGTTTAGTTGCTTTAATACAGAGATAATCAATATATCATTTCATATAAGAAAATCTTAATAACCAAGAAATTATAGTCAATCACATTCCGACAAAAAATCATCTGGTATGGATAGCATTTTTGATAGATGATTTGGTGAGATTATTGGTAGCAAATCCAGGAAATACCTTATCACCTATCGGCTGTATATATTCCACCACATATCCAATATCTTCCAATTGTTTACGATAAAAATCAATTCATCATCGATTTACACGAGGCATTTTCCACGCATACGATCAGATTTTAGCAATGAAACGCTTAAAGCGAGAATGAGTAAAATGATCAGTTTGTACGATAATATCAGTCAATACCAAAATTCCTCATTTTTTCAAAACTCTATAGGCTTCAACTAAGAATTGCTGTCTTGGATTGAAGTGGGCAGGTCATTCTATACCCAATACCAAAGAAAAAAAATCACTAGAATAATCAAGTTTACAGGCATCCTTTTTTTCAAAAATTATCTTCACACCAAGCGATTTAGCCTTTTCCTGAGCAAAATAAATATGTAGTCACGTAATATCTATAGCATACAGTACTTCTGGATGAAATTTTTGATAAAGTCTAAAAGTCTCGGCACCATAACCACAAGCGACATTTAAAATTTTTTTAGTATCATGTATTTCAGCTTTTTTGATTACATAGTCCAAGAGATTAAGTGCCGCATGATAATAATCTTTGGTATCTGATGTTCGATATCCAAAAGATAAAAATCAATCAGCTTCATCTTTTCTTTTTTGTGCTCCGTGACTATAAAATTCTTCAACTTGCTGTTCGTGTGTAGTCATATATATGAAGTTTTTAATTATAAATAATCTAGTATTCACGCCAATCAAATCATAGCAGCATTATCCATAGAATAGACCTTTTTCATGGGTCTAAGAACAACAGCATCTGGCATTTTTTCTTTCGCATACCTTTGTAAATATTCCCGTAATCTATCATTGCATGATACCCCACCAGCCAATCATAAGGTTTTCGAATCAAAAGCGATACCAGCTCTGACAAGCTTTTTGATCATCACTTCAACAACCGCTTCTTGAAATTCATACGCAATATCACATATCAATTCTTCCGGAATTTCTAATTTTCAATCTTCAATCTTCAATGTTCAATCTTCAGTTAATTGTTTCAAAAGAAATGATACCTGAGATTTCATTCACGAAAAACTAAATTCAAAACCATCCTTGGAAAGGAATATTCTTTTGAATTCGAGATTGCTATTTGGTTTTCATTGTAAGGCCTTTTCTGAGATTCGTTGTCATCAAGGATAAGGACCACCAAGCATTCTCGCAACCTTATCAAAACACTCACCTGCCGCATCATCCAGGGTATATCCTACTTTAGCAATTTTATATCATCCAAATTCTATTCGTTCAATTCATTCTGAACTTGTCCTTTGTATTGTCAAAGGGTTTTGAATTTTGAATTCTAAATTACTTACCACGTAAATATCATTGTGTCATCAGCTCGCAGTCAACACAACAAGTGGGAACTGTATATCTGAAACATTTCTTTCAAGTAAAAGCGAGAATAAATGTCCGTAAATATGGTTTACATGAACAAGCGGTTTAACGAAATAGCTAGCTAGTAACGAAGCAACAGCCTTACCGACAACAAGTGAACCAGGTAGCCCAGGATGGACAGTTACACTAATAAAATCGACATCATGTATTTTATCAAATCCTATGTTTTTTATAACTTCTATAATTTTATCAAAATGAAGTCTAGAAGCTAGTTCTGGCACTACACCTCCATATTTTTGATGATCATCAATCTGTGAATAAGCCAATAATGCATCTACCGTAAAAATATGTCCGTCAAAATTCACTATTCCCACAGAAGTATCGTCACAACTAGTTTCTATAGCTAAAGTTTTTACCATATACGTATATAAGAATAAATTATAGATAAATTCCTCTTCAGGAATTTGCTTTTTTACACAGTTAGGAATATAATTGAGATATAATATACACATATCATTTATAATGTAAAGAAAAATATGGCAGACACTAAAGAAAAAAAAGGACAAAAGATTGCTTCATCAGAAGATTTTGGTTATTTAAACAAAAAAATTAGGTCAAGCACACTTTCTTCTGTTCAAAGAAAAACCAAGGAAGAAATAGCAAGAGAAATGAAAGCAAAAAAAGAGGGAAAAGAAGCAATATCAGCTCAACAAGAAAATAAACAAAAATTTTTAAAAATTCTTTTCTTAAATTTGAAAGATACTGAAGATAACAATAAAATAGCAAACAATTATCTCTTTGAGATTATAAAAGATACTATTAAAAAAGATAAAGCATATAATGGGCTCTACAAAATAGATGTAATCAAAAAAGAGAAAGATGGTATTATATGTAGAATAGTAGGAGGAACATATCAAAAAAAAATAGTAATAAGTAACGAGCAAATGATGAAAAAGAAAAAAAAGGAAGATACGCTAAAAGGAGATTTTTTAGAAGAAATACAGTATGGAGATAGTATAATGATTGATGTACAGGGGGATGTTATAAGAAAAATATATCCTGACAATATCATTGAAGAGATAGGAAATTATATCAAAAAAAATGATAATAGTTTTATAAAAGCAAAAAAAATTCAGACAGCAATGAAATTTTTTAATGAATCAAAAGAACAACTTTCATCAGAATATATCCAAAAATTTTTTAAATTTGTAAGAAGCAAAGAATCAGAACGAAACAAATGAAAACCAGTAGAAAAAATAGAAAACTATAAAGAACATTTTGCACAAGTAATCAAAAAATATCTCAATCAAGAAAAACATTATGTACATAGAGAAAACGATATCGATAAATCATCATTAATGTTTTTACTTGATAAGTTTGGTATAAAATTAGAAAACAAAATCTATGAAACAAGCCATGATGATATAAAAAACATCGATAGTTGAGTATTTTGGGATGTAGGAGAGACAACAAATGGAATAGAAATAAAAGATAAAACAGTAGGAATAAATAAAAAATGAGAGGAAATAAAAAAGAAAAAGATAATTGTCAGTGAACATACTGATGGGTCAAATAAAGCAATTTTAACAAATAGACCGAGTTCTACAACGCAAATGATTTTCAAAATAGCAAAAGAACTCTGAGCAATCGACAAAGAACAGTTACCACAAATAGAAAGATTTGTAAATTTTGTAAATACAGTAGATAGTATGGATTATCAAATAAGTAGTATCGATTACAAACACAATTATCAGACAGTATTTGGACTCTATCGTAGCATGAACATAGAAGATATTTTTGAGTATTTCAAAAATTCAGAACACAGTGGATTCGAAAAACTACCAGAATGGTATATGAAGAAAACAAAAACAATAACGAGAGATGGTAGAAAAAGTGATATATTACTCCAAGAAATATCCGAAAAACATAAAGAAAGAATAGAAAAAAATATTGATAATTTTGAGAAAATAAAAGATTCGGGAAAAGAATTGGTCTATGGAAATACAAAATTTATTGTAGAAATAGAAGAAAAACCTGAAAATAGAATTCAGGATGGTCCTCAAACTTCATGATACAACGGATATGGATTTTTTAATATCAAAGCAGAAAGAGGTAATATCTATATTTATAGTCCAAAAAAATTTCCCGTAACGATAGAATGATTTCCTACAGATGGACATTTTCTCATCATTAATAATCCCACAGAAGAAGACTTGGAAAAACTTTTTCAAAAATTTAGTACAGAAAACAGTACATTAAAAAAAGATATCATCAAACGTCTTAGTACTATACAAACAAAAAAAGAAGAGCAAATAAATGAACACGATTTTAGTTCAAAATGTAAACTATTCTTGCCTGAGCTCACAAAGAAAGATCTAAAAATAGGAAAAAAATATACAGCAATAATTAATAATGATCCCCAAAACAAAATAGCATTTGGTACATTAGACAGTAAGGAAACAATAAAAGGAAGAATAAAAGTAGAAGATAAAAACCTATTAAAAGGATATAAAAAATGAAGTACAATACATGTAAAAATAGATGAAATTCCAGAAGAAGATTGAAAACTACTATCATTGTCACTCGTTGTGTAAGGCAAAAAAATAATTACTAGTTTTCAATGAAAATATATACTATTAATATGATATTTCTGGATTTGTTTCTTCGACAGTTTCTTCGACCGCAACCGTTAATCCTTTGGCAATTTTTTTGATAGAACGCCAAGAAAGAGCAACCAACAAGGCATTAAGTAGAATAGCTACGACAAAAAACATCAAGAATGAATGAACCCAGAAAAAATTAATGATATATCATCATATCGCTATAAATATTACGATACCCAACAATAAAAACATTTTTGATCGAGAGAATATTGGCTGCACTTTTTTTCTACTTCCGATCCATACCGCTCCGATCATAAACATAAATTCTATGAAGAGCTGGGTTATCGCGCCACCGAATAATCAATATTTAGGAATCAAAAAAATTCATAATGGAATTCATAATGCCACACCGACGAGATTAATCGGTAACAGTACATTTTGTTTTTCCACGGCAACGAAAAGATAATTATATACTTGTTTGATAAAACTTCGGAAAAGAATAATTCAGAGGAAAGGAAGTACCTGGTTAGATCACCATGAAGTTAAGGAATCAAATGTTCAAATAAACGCTTTTCCAGAAACTACACGGATAATCCGATAAGAAAATATCCAGAAATTCATAGCAACTGCACCTCAAATCCAGACCATCATGACGAGAAGATTACCCATACTTTTACGCTTGCTTATCAAGGAATAATGGGATATTTTATGTAACAAACTATTTCCCAATGCAGAAGGTATAATCAATAATATTTCTATCAATGACAACGATAACGCCCACATTCAAGCATAATCGTGACCGCTAACCGTTGGGAAAAACCATCCAAGAAACAAAAGTACAATCAAAGTATGGAAGCTACTAAGGTAATAGGAAACTCCATATTGCCGATTTCTTATAATCAGCGCCTTAGTAAATTTCCAGTCAAAACGTATTTTGAGCGGCAAAATTCTCTTGGCTCTAAAATGTATTTCAAAATTTTGTCCGACAGAACTAGCTACTACAGAAAACATAATAAGACAGAACGCAATGATAGAAACTGAACTACCATTGAAAGTTACGTGTCTAAAAAAGAAATATACTACAGGAACCAAGATAGCTATCTGCGAAAGTCTAGCCGTTATCAATGTTCGACTCAATTGATCCATCCTCCAAAAAATCTGCAATGGAAGTTGTTGTACACCAGCAAACATAAAGCTTGCAGAAAAAATCAATCCAAATGGTAATCACCAAACCAAATACGGATTAGATGTATATACAGGCAAAAGATAGGCAATCACAATAGCAATAAAATAAATTGCCGACATAATAATCACCCTAGCTCATATAAATTTACCATATTCTGTTTTCAGCTCATGATATACAGGACTAGTTCAAAGCTCTGGGGTTGTAAGTGTTTTATCTATTTTTTCTTTCATTTCACCGAGTCTCTTGACGGCAAGTACGTATAATCACAAATCTGCTAATGCGGTCCATATAGCAAAATATTTCAATATCGTAGAATAATCTCCGTATCTCAAAGGTCCAAGATAGGGAGTCATGATTTTGATAGTAATGAAGCCGAATAATGCACTGACAATTCTACCAAACAACTGCCAAGCTGCATCTTTTATGACTAATTTATGTGATGAAACCATTTTTAAACGAATTCAGAATGTAAAGTGTGAAATTCAGAAAAACAAACAATTTATAAATGTATTTTCTTAAATTATTTTTAGTATTTTTTATAACAACAATAAGAATTTTTATTATTTCTTCGCATTCTTTTTGTAATTCTTCATTGGATTCTTCAAATCATTGCTCAAGTAATTTCAACCGAAATACCGTTTTTCTACCTTCCTTTAATGATATATTCATTTTATTTATAAAATCTTTTTTACTGACACTAGATTGAGCTTCTGAAATGTTTGCTCAAACACTTGTTCATGACTTAAATAGCTGTGATGCAATTTCATAGCACTTCTTTTCTTTCAAATAAACTTGATATTTGCTTATTTTTACAGCAAAATCAAACGTTCTATCAGATATCTTTTGATTCATAACATAACATTTGAAAATAAATTATTTTCTGTATTTTGTATTCTTTTAAAGTTTTGCTTTTCTAGATAATTTTTCAAAAGAAGATTGATGAAAATCAGAAAGCATAGGTAAATATGCATCAAGTTCTATAAGGAACGATTTTATATGTTCAAGTGAATCATCAAAAGTATAAATAATATGGGATTTGGGAGTAATAAAAACAATATTTTTTATTTGTTGCTGATCAGGAGAAAGTTCTACCACATATCATACAAATAGATTCCGCAAATAAGTTTTGTTTCCTATGACGATTTGTTGTTTATCTATAGTGATTTTAACGACTTGGTTATTGATAGTAGAATAATAAAAATATCATCCCAACAAAAAGAAAATCAATACTGCTCCGACAATATTATTATTGAGAATAGAGAGGACAAAAACACTCGCAAAAATTACTGCAAAAATCAGATACCATAGTTTACTTCTCTGAAATTTTTCACCGTTATAGACGAGAACATTCATAACATATAATAAAACAGTAAAAGATTGATAACAGGTAAAAAAGTATATAGCCAATATGAGCAAATTTGCAAGACTTTACTAATTTCTATAAAGTATAGTAGTCAAATCATCCCAAGTCAATTCCTCTAGTCTTTTGGAAGATAATAGCATCGGAATATCAAAAGATATATCTGATTTTTTCTTAATCATTTTTTGGATTGCCCCCAACGTTTTTCTACTAAACGGCGCAAACAATTCCAAGAATTCGACAAGCTTTTCAAAATAAATTTTTGGTTGTTCTGGTTTAATAGTCAATTGAATAAGACAACTTTTCACTTTTGGTATGGGCTTGAAACATTTGGCTGGTACTCATTTCAAATAGGTAACATCACATGAGTAATTGAGTAATCGTCGTAAATATGATTTTTTCTTAGCATCACTCTTGAGCTTGAGACCTACTTCATCTTGTACCATAAATATTCATCAAGCGAATTTCTGAGCAGCAAAAAATTTTCTCAAAATCGGTGAAGTGATATAGTACGGTAAATTTCCGACAACTAAAGTTTTTTCTGGGATAAGATTTTTTTCTTGTAACATATTTTCTACATCCAGCTCTAAGATATCACTTAAAATAAATTCTCCGTTATCAATCATGAGTTGTCCGTTATCATAAAATGTCGGATCCATATCTACTACGAAAAAATAGTCAGAAATAGTTTGAATAAGTTTGGTTATCGAACCCTTTCCAGGTCATATTTCTATCAAAGCTTCACATCATGTTGCATGATACAATGATAAAATCTTGTCAGCGATATAGCTTCTGATTTTGGCATCAATAAGAAAGTTTTGTCCAAGATACGTTCACATAATTAAGACATAATAAAAGCTGGAAATAGTGAAAGCATACAGATTTTGAATCCAGGTGCAAAAAACATAACTTGACATTTGTAAGCATTTATTTATTTATAGAGTCAAAAATAAAAACCCATGGCAAATAAAAAAAAATCAGAAGCTGCACTTCAAAAACTATGCAGATCAAAAGGGTCAATTACCAACTTTCAAAAAAGCATGAATACGCTCATAAGCGAAAGTGCAAAAGACAAAGACTATTCGAAAGCGATCCTTGAAATGGTGGTTTTGGTGACACATTTCCAGGACAAACACATGAAAAAGTTGACGAAAATAAAGGAAGGATTAAAGACAGAAAATCCTGATTTGTTCGCTAAATTTGGTCGTTTTTATGCTACGATAAAAATTTGTGGCAGAGACCATTACAAAGCGCAAAAACATCATTCTTTTATTTCAAATCAAGCTGTAGTAAAAAGGTTCAAAATAGGAAAAACAATCCATTTTACACCTACAGAGACGTCTATTTACGTAAGTTCGGAGTTTAACAGAAGTGCATTATCTTTGAAACATTTTAAAGAAATCAAAGAGAAAAAGCACATGGGAGAATTCCATAATCGCATGATCGAAGATATTGTGCTCGAAACAAAAAACTTCGTTAAAAATCATGGAAAAAACATTTGCGAACCATTGTTTCAGTAAATGAACGACTTCGTCCCGTATTGTGGATGAAGTTTTTTTTAAATTTCAAAACTTGACTTTATTTAAATAAAAAGTATAAACTAAAAAATAAAAGAGATAAATATGTTACACATAGGCGCTTTTTTCATAGTAATTGCATTGATTTGTTATACCATTGCTGTATGGACAGAACGACGTAAAAAGACATTACTGATTTGGATGATAGGTATGTTTGCTTTGGGATTCATATGTGATACTATCGGCACATTTATGATGTTTGTGATTTCCAAAACAAAATTTCATCTCACCATCCATTCAGGAGTCGGATATGTTGCTTTGGCAATAATGTTAATACATTTAATCTGGGCAATATTGAGTATCCAGAAAATCGGCAAATATGAAGAATATTTTACTAGATTTTCAATAGTAGCTTAGAGCATATGGCTAACTGCTTTTATAAGCGGGATTATTATAGGCATATTATTGAAATAATACATGTGTTGGGGGAATTCTCCCAACTTTTTTTAAAATCAAAAAAAATTCATATCGGATCCATTTGATAGGCCATGAAACACCTTTTAAGATATATGTATACAGATTATTTTTTCTTTTTTTCTAATGGATCATGATCATACTGATTTTTTCATGAAGTTCCAACGAAGAATATAAGAGGTCGTAACAATACGAGAGACCAGATAGAAAATATAATCATAGCTATATAAAGAGAAATATTTATTGGAGTAAATACCTGAGAAACTGCTTGTTGTTGTAAAGATAACATATCTTGAGAAATTTTTGCTTGTTCTCAGGTAGTTGTAGCGCTTTTAAGTTGTTGGACAAGTTGTTGTGCTTCTGTTTGTATAGGAATAAGAGAAGTAATATTGATAGTACTAGAGACAAAAGAAAGAAGATAACTGACACCGAAAACTATCCAAATCCACATTACTTTGATTTTTCCATCTTTATTACGATCATGCTGTCTTTTGTAAATGAGAGCGGGATAGAAAAAAAATAAAATTGCAAGTCACAATAAAGTCGAAACAATGACATACACAACATCAGGTAATATTTTTCCCAAAAGATAATTAACCAAAGAAATAGCTATACCAACAAGCAACAAATACCAAAAGAATTTGGCTCTTGATAACCTTCATTCACGAGAAAAATAAATTTTTTTAATATCCATAATAAAGACAATAAAAAAAGTAAAATACAGGAAAACAATATATTTTCAAACAAAAAATACAATAAAAAAGTCGAGAGTATTTGTCCCGACGATTTTTTTATAAAATATATGTTCAATTCTTCACTCTCCAATACTATTCTTTAAGTGCAGCATGAGCAGCAGCCAATCTTGCGATAGGTACTCTAAATGGTGAACAGCTAACATAATTCAATCCAACCTTATGACAGAATGCGATAGATTGAGGATCACCACCATGTTCTCCACAGATACCAAGTTTAATATCAGGCCTAGTTTTTCTTCCTTTTTCGATAGCCATTTGGACAAGTTGACCAACACCTTCAGTATCTAATGTCTGGAATGGATCTTTTTCAAATATATTTTTATTTACATATTCTTTGATAAATGAACCAGCATCGTCTCTTGAGAATCCAAGAGTCATCTGAGTAAGATCGTTTGTTCAGAATGAAAAGAATTCTGCTGTTTCAGCAACCTTATCAGCCGTTACTGCTCATCTAGGTACTTCTATCATAGTTCCAAGTTTATAATCAACCTGTACACCATATTTTTCCATAGTCTCTTTGGCTACTCTTCTTACGATTTCGGTATTGAAATCTAATTCTGTTTTAAATCCTACCAATGGAATCATGATTTCTGGTTTTACATCGACACCCGCTTTTTTGAGTTCACATGCTGCAGAGATAACTGCTTCTGTTTGCATTTCTGCGATTTCAGGATACGTAATAACCAATCTACATCCTCTATGTCCAAGCATAGGATTGAATTCATGAAGTCCTTCAATTCTTTTTCTCAAAACTTCAAGATCTACTCACATATCATTAGAAAGTTCAACGATATCTTTTTCTTCTTGAGGTAAGAATTCATGTAATGGTGGATCCAGAAATCTAATAGTGACTGGCAATCCAGCCATAGCCTTGAAAATTCAGATGAAATCTTCTTTTTGGAAAGGAAGAATTTTTGCAAGTGCTTTTTTTCTTCCATCAACATCATTAGAAAGAATCATTTCTCTGACTGCTTTTATTCTATCTTCTGCGAAAAACATATGTTCTGTTCTACAGAGTCCGATACCTTGAGCACCAAATTTTCTTGCTACTTCAGCATCATGAGGAGTATCAGCATTTGTCCTCACAAGTAATTTTCTATAGTTATCAGCCCAAGTCATGAGCGTTCCGAAGTCACCACTAAGTTCTGGATCCATAACTGCTAATGCACCAGCAAATACTTCTCCTGTTGATCAGTCCAAAGTAATAACATCTCCTTCATTATAGGTCTTTCCTTTAACGATAAGTGTTTTATCATGTTCGCTCACTACGATATCTCCAGCTCCAGCTACACAACTTTTTCCCATTCCTCTAGCTACAACTGCAGCATGAGAGGTCATTCCTCCTCTCGCTGTCAAAATTCCTTGAGCAGCAAGCATTCCGATAATATCTTCTGGTGATGTTTCTGTCCTCACTAATACAACTTTTTTTCCTCCCTCAGCTCGATCATGAGCAGCTTGTGCAGTAAAGACAATTTGTCCAACTGCAGCTCCTGGCGAAGCAGGAAGTCATTTAGTAAGTAATTCAGCAGTAGCCTTTCCAGTCGGATCTATTTGTTTATGAAGTAGACTATCAAGTTGTTCTGGTTTTACTCTAAGCACTGCTTCCTTTTCATCTATAAGTCATTCTTTCACCATATCTACTGCCATCTTGATAGCTGCAGCAGCTGTTCTTTTTCCATTTCTCGTTTGGAGAATATACAATTTTCCTTCTTGAATAGTAAATTCCATATCTTGCATATCTCTATAATGTTTTTCTAGTCCTTGATAAATTTCTACAAGTTCTTTGTAACAGTCTGGCATTACTTTATCCAATTCTGCTATTTCCAATGGTGTTCTGATACCAGCCACAACATCTTCTCCTTGAGCATTCATCAAAAATTCTCCGTAAAATTTATGTTCTCCCGTAGATGGATTTCTTGTGAAGCACACTCCCGTTCATGAAGTATCTCCCATGTTTCCAAATACCATTGCCTGGACATTTACTGCCGTTCCGAGCAATCCTTTGATATCATTTATTTTTCTATATATTATAGCTCTATCATTATTCCATGAACCAAATACTGCATCGATAGACATTTGTAATTGTTGTCTTGGATTACTTGGAAAATCTTTTCCTGTAGCAGTTTTGATTGCTTCTTTATACAATACAACTACTTTCTGAAGATCATTCACATCAAGCTCAGTATCAAGTTTTACTCCTTTTGCATCCTTTATAGATTGTAATGCATGCTCAAAATCATGGTGAGGAACTTCCAAAACCACATCACCAAACATCTGCAAAAATCTTCTATAACTATCTCGTACAAATCTTGGATTACCAGTCTTTTCAATTAATCCCTGTACGGATTCATCATTAAGACCCAAGTTCAAAATAGTATCCATCATACCAGGCATAGAATCAGCAGCTCCAGATCTAACAGACACCAACAATGGATCTTTAGCATCTCCAAGCTTTTTGTCCATAACATGTTCAAGTTTTTGAAGTTCTTTTTCAATTTGATCCAATACTATTTGTGGATACGTCTTGTTGCTTTTGTAATACAAATCACACGTTTCTGTTGTGATAGTAAATCCACTTGGGATAGGCAATCCCATCTCTACCATTTCTGATAAGTTTTTCCCTTTACCTCCGAGAATATCTTTCCCAAGGCCTTTAGTTTCTCCAAAAAAGTATACATACTTTTTTTCATGACTTCCAAATAAAGACATAATAATACAATTTATATAAATAAAAGTTTTGAATTTAAAAAAAATTTGTGAGAAATCATCATAAAGTATTTTATTTTTTTTTCAAGATTAAAAAAGGAAGAAAATTTTTTATTTGACAAAAAATACAATATATATACTATCACCGCACATTTATTTTATTATAAAAATTATGAAACCACAAAAGAAAAAAATCAAATTCGGAAGACGAATACTGTTCATACTAATTATACTATTCATCTACCTTTTCACAAAAAACATCACCCTCAACGAAAAGATAACCATTCAACAAGGAGAAAATGTTTCCAAAATTTTGAATCAACTAGACCCCATAGAAAAAATTCGCGTGAAATTGTATATCAAAAATCACCATATAGATTTTTCCAAGCTCGAAGCAGGATCATATACCTTCAGTGGAAGCTATACCAAGAAAGAATTCATCGAAAACATAGTCAAAGGATCAGAAAAAGAGTATCTTCGTCTCACGATTTTGGAAGGACGATCTATCTATGATATCGATCAAGCATTAGCAAATAAATGATATACTCAACCAGGAGAATATATTTCCTTCGTCAGTGATCCAGCTATCATAGCAAAATATCAAGCAAGATATACATTTCTTAGTAATTCTGCATTATGAATTCAGAATTCTAAATTAAAAACCATGGAAGGGTTTTTGTATCCCGAAACCTATAATGTAGATAAGACAAAAAATATTATCGATCAATTGGTATATAGTCAACTAGAGACATTCAATACCAGAGTACGAGACAAAGTCACTAATCCAACAAACCGATATCAAAGTATAATCTTGGCAAGTATCTTGGAAAAAGAAGAAAGAAATGTAGCGAACAAAGGGACCGTAGCAGGAATATTTCTGAAAAGATTAAGTATAGGTATGGCATTGGACGCAGACATCACCTTATGTTATGGATTAAAAACTTCATATACCAATTGTACACCAACCGTAATAGGACAAAATATTGGTGATAAAAATAATATATACAATACAAGACAAGTTCGTGGACTACCACCGACACCGATTTCAAATCCGACACGAGAAAGTATCAACGCAGTTTTAAATCCTCAGACATCTGACTATCTATATTATCTTCATGACATGAAAGGAAATATCCATTATGGAAGGACATTGGATGAACACAATGCAAATAAGGCAGAATATTTGAACTAAACAAGTATTTTAGCAATAAAGAAATATATGAAAGATCATATCGTTTTCGATCTAGACGGAACACTCAGCGATACACAAAAAATTCACCAACAGATTGAAGCTGAATTTTTAAAAACAAAATGAGTAAGTATCGAGCCACATCTCATAGGAGTAAAGTATGCAGGAAGAACACCACAAGAATGGATTTCAGAGATATTGAGAGAGAAAGATATAACTTTTACAAAAGAAGAAATAGAATATTTTGTAGGTCAAAAAGACAAAATAATTATTTCTTTATTGAAAAAATGAACGATAGAGCTGATGCCATACGCTTATGAAATATTGAAGTATTTACACAAAAAAGAATATAGAATATGACTTTCTTCAGGAGCATGTAAAGAATTTATAGATAAATTTATCAAATATTTCGATCTAGAAAAAATAGTAACAGCAAGCACAAGTGCAAATGAAGTAGAAAAGAAAAAACCGCATCCCGATGTCTTTTTATCATCATTTAATCAACTAGAGAAAATATATTGAGCTCCAAAAAATAAATATGTTGTGTGAGATTGATGGTCTGATATGGAATGATGATATAAATCTTGAGCCAAGACAATACGATATAACTATCTAAATAAAATGAAATAATATATATTGTGCTATTGAAATTGATTCATTAAAAGAACTAAAAAATATTTTATAATTAATTTTTACGATATGTTGTGAATAACTGATTGAATATGATATTTAGCAACAGCAGTATGAACACTTTTGATGTTACCACAAATTATAAAATCTTTCAAATCCAAAAGTATGGCAGATATATCTTGGTGAATGATATTCATGTATATAGCCAATTGTTTATTACGGTCAATTTATGGCTTTTTAATAGGTTCAACTCCTTTGATGCTATGTAATTTTATAGCATTAATAATTGGAGTACTCCAATTATTTTTAAAAATAAAATATAAACAAAAACCAATACTCGAAAAATAGATAGTGAAAATATTTTTTATCTTTATAGTACATACGTATGTTATCTACAACTATAGTGCCCGAAGTAAAAGAAGGAATTGCTCTTGATATAGATGAAACATTATCTCGAACAATTTGATATTTAGTAAGTGAAATGCAAAAAAAGTTTTGAAATCCAGAAAATTTATCAGCAGAAGATCTCATTGCAAAATATCGTTATACACAACACGTTCCCTATTGGCAGAGCGATGAAGCAAAACAGCGAATACACGATGAAATACATTCAAGTACATTACAAGAAGATTTGCCTATGATAGAATGAGCGAAACAGTTTGTGAATAAAATAAATAAAATTGTACCTATAACAGCATATATAACGGTAAGACCAACAGTAGTATTTGAATGAACACAAAAACGACTCCAGAAAAATTGATTTCCTCAAGCCCCAATTATCATGAAACCAAAATCAATAAAAAAAGAGCAAGGTAACGAATGGAAAGCAAAAGTTTTGGAAAAACTGTATCCGAAAATTTTAGGAATAATAGATGATAATGATTGACTAGTAGACTATATTGCAGACGACTACAAATGAAGTATTTTTCTGTATAGTCACAATACCATCAAGCAAGAACATAAAGACAAAAACGTAATAGCCTGCAAGTCACGACATGATGTATATAATGAGATCAAAAAACAATTTAAATAAAAAAACGCCCCATAATACATGGGAGCGTAACATTATAAATATTGACTAAGAGAGTGTGACTGTAAAATAGAATGTTGAACCTTTTCCAAGTTCACTTTCCACCCAAAGACGTCCACCATTTTTTTCTATCAATTCTTTGGAAAGGATAAGACCTAGTCCTGTACCCCTTTTACCAGAGATATCTGGTGTGATTATATTTTCCCCAAGCTTAAAAAGATTGTTTTTAATCATAGGAGACATACCCTTACCAGTATCTTTGATAGAAATAATCACTTCTTTTTCTGATTTTTGAAAGTTGATCTCCACAGAACCTCCAACTTGCGTAAATTTGATAGCATTGGAAACTAGATTCCTAAGTGCTGTTTCTATCATATTTTCATCACACGCAGCCACAAAAGATTCTTTTACATTAGAAAGCAAAGTAATTTTTCTTTGAACAGCATAGCCTTGATGAAAAGCAACAACACTCTCAATCATTTTATCAACATCAAAGGGTTGTGGATTAGGCCTCAATCTGCCGGTCTGGAGACGAGCCCATTCAGATAAACTATCCAGAAGCTTATTGGAGTTAATGGAACAGAGAAGAATATTTTGAAGAAAAACTGTTTTCTCTTCTTCTGTAAAATCTTCAGGTTGTTCCAAAAGAAGACTAGCAAAACCCTGGATCCCATTGGATGGCGATCGTAAATCATGAGCAATCACATCAAAGAATTTATCTTTGGTAAGAGATAATTCCCTAAGTTCTTTTATTGTTCTAATTGCAGGATTAACTACTTGAGTTTTTATAACTACCCAAGAAAAGAAAAAAATAAGCAAATCAATAATTATCATTACCATGGCATTAGTATCAAAAAAAGCCAAAAGACATGATAATATTAGAGCGAATCCCACAAGCACCATAAGCTTGAATTCCAAAATTAAGATTTTTTTGTTCATTAAAATTTTTTGTTTTATTTTTTTAATCATTTGACATTTTGTTTTATTGGGATAGAATATATATATTTATCAATGAATTTCAAGGTAAGTATTAAGAAGATAATTTCTTGATAAAATTATTAGGTTATATAAGCTATATACAGAAATTTTTTATAAAGTTTTTTGAAAAAAAATGGAGATAAACGCAATATTCGATGCAGAATCGTCAAAAATATCAGAAAAAATAATCTTTTCTTGCGAAGAATTTGAACTCACTCACGACGATATCGCAGCACTCAAAAAGAAAAAGCTGATCAGCTACATAGTAGAAGAGACGTTACCACGCATCATACCATGCCAAGTATTGGTCTTTATAGAAAACTCCACCAAGGCAAGAGTAATGTTTTTTAATCCAAGATTTATATTACCATTGGAAGTGTTTGATGAACCATTTCTAAATAAAAACCTCATCGATCGATGTAAAACAAATGGATGATTCTGGATGGAATTTACGATTCCTCTCCACGACAAAACTATTAAACTCAACTTTTCATTGAAGATATAAGTTGCAATGATTGAATAAAAACATAGATATATAACAATATATTTCATTTCTAATAAATCATCAGTTATGAAACTCATAATTATATTCTGACCTCAAGCGGTAGGAAAGATGACCGTAGGTCAAGAGCTCGAAAAAATTACAGGACTCAAACTTTTCCATAATCATATGACCATAGAATTAGTTTCACCACTGTTTAATTATGGAAGCAAAGCAGGAAGAAAATTAGTAGATTTATTCCGCAAAAAAATATTCAAAGAATTTGCAAAAACCGACCAAGAAGGAATGATTTTTACCTATGTACGAGCTTTTAGTGAACAAGACGATTGGAAGTATATAGACAATCTATGTAATATTTTCGAATCAAAAGGAGGAACGGTATATTTTGTAGAACTTGAGGCAGACATGGATGAAAGGCTTACGCGTAATATCCATCCACACAGACTACAACACAAAGCAACAAAAAGAAATTTAGAAAGATCAGAAAAAGACCTCAGAGATTCTATGGAAAAGTACAGATTAAATTCAAAAAAATGAGAAATAAAAAGAAAAAATTATATCAGAATAAACAATACAAAACTGAGTCCAGAAGATGTTGCAAAAACGATTAAAGAAAAATTTATCTTATAAATAATTTTTTATATATTATACAAACACATGAAACTAACTTTCTGCTGAGCTGCTAAAATCGTTACCGGATCATGTTATCTTATCGAGACTGATGAGAGTAAATTCCTCATAGATTGCGGAATGTTTCAATGACCCAAAGAAGTAATGAGATTAAATTATGAGCCATTTCTTTTTGATCCCAAGGAGATTGATTTCGTCTTACTTACCCACGGACATATCGATCACTGCGGATTGATTCCCAAATTATATAACCAAGGATTCAGTGGCAAAATATACACAACAGCAGCAACGCTTGATGTGTGCGGAATTATTTTGGAAGATAGTGCTATGATCCAAGAAAGAAACGTTGAAGAAGAAAATAAAAGGAGAAAACAAAATCATCAAGAACCAAGAGTTCCTATGTATAGTGTAGATGACGCCAAAGCATGTATGAAATTATTCCAAGCTATAAAATATAGAGAAACAATTAAACTCACAGACAATATCGAGGCAAGATTTCAAGATGCCGGACATATTCTTTGATCGGCGAGCATTGAACTTTTCGTGATTGAATGAGAGAAAAAAACAAAACTCGTATTTTCATGAGATATAGGACAACGAGACACACCTATTGTACAAGATCCGACATTGATTGCAGACGCAGATTATCTTTTTATGGAATCTACCTATGGAGATAGAAAACACGAAGACACAGCAGGTAAAAAAGAATTATTGATAAAATATACTACAGAAACATTTAACAAATGAGGAAAAATTTTGATTCCATCGTTTTCTGTAGAAAGGACCCAAGAACTCCTCTATTTTTTCAATATCATCATCAAAGAAGGAAATTTTCCAGCAGAAAAAATATTCTTGGATAGTCCACTATCTATCAAAGCGACAGAAGTTTTCAAAAAACATACAGAAGTATTTGACGAAGAAGCCTTACATAAATATCCTCATGCATTTGAGTTCCCTCAATTGGAATGTACGCAAAGTGTCGAAGATTCTATAAAATTAAATAATTATAGTGATCCATGTATCATCATTGCAGGAAACGGAATGTGTACTGCAGGAAGAATTACTCATCATCTTCTCCACGGACTTGCAAACAAAAATAATACAGTGCTTTTCGTGTGATATCAAGCAGATGGAACATTGGGAAGACACATCGTAAATGGAGAAAAAAAAGTACGAATGATGGGAGAAACGATTTCTATAAACGCCGAAATAGCAAAAATAAACGGGTTTTCTGGTCACGCAGATTCCGATCAATTATTGAGACGAGCCAAAGGATTCACGAAAGCACCAAGAAAAACATTTATCATTCACGGAGAATGAACAGCTCAAACAACATTACAATGAAAACTCGAAGAAATGGGATTCACCTGTGAGATACCAAGCCTAAGAGATCATATAGAATTATAAAAAAAATAAAAAATCAGTATAAAATATTTATTTTTTTACCATACAACATGAAAAAGCTTTTTCTTATTACAACACTACTGACAAGTAGTATCATTGCAGGATGCGGGAACAGCACAGTGACACCAACTACGGAAAACATCAGTACATTTTCTTTGATAAACAATCAAGTCACAAAATATCCCTATACACGAAAGATGACCAAGCCAGAAATTAGTGGAATGATCAATCGAGATGCCATTCAAAATGGATTTCATGATACATGGAAAATAACATATATAGTACCTCAAATAGATCTTTCTGATCCTATATATAAAGAACAGTGTTTCACAGGATGATTTGACCTAATCAATACGGACAATGGAAAAACAATCAAGAACATTCCATTCAAGGATTTCAAAAAAGACGCAAAATTTGACGTAAGCGATCAATACAACGGAAATGGTTTATGATTAGAATTTTCTCAAGCACAGAAAAAATTTTTGAGCACACATGGACGAACAATTTTCAAGGCAAATAGTTGATTTTTGCAACAAATGATAGCACAAACACAATATCAGTGAGAGGGAAATGAGGTAGATTGATGATGAGATGAACGAGCGAATACCTATAATCAAATAGGATGAGATAAAATACCATACAAAAGATATCCTTATAATACAATTTTGGTCACCAGTGATCTTCTATTACATGTATATCACAGAGTATTTGATAATTCATTAAAATATTATGAAGAAACGATAGCAAGACCAATGCTTACAAAACTTTCAAAATCATTATTTGAAAAATTCATTACATTGGCAAAACAAACTTCAGACACTAAACTGAAAAAAAACTACGAATTGCTTGCTGCATACCGATCTATTCCTTATAATATTTTAATCCCCAACAATGAATTGATAGACAAAATAACAACAAATGAAAACACCAACAGTGATCCACAAAATTCGACGGACCTTACAGATGAGCAAATTCAAAAACTTATTATAGAGAGACAAAAATCAGTACTTTCAAAACTTCCAGATGACTACCAAAAAGCGTTACAAGATACTATGGATGAAGTACTCAAAGCGACAAACACACAAGGAGAAAATACATTATTGGAAACATTTTCTACCGGTATGATAGGTAATTTTTGAATGTTTGATGGACTCAAATTTGATTATAGTCAATTTAAACCAAGAGCACATTATACTACCGATAGTTTACTCAAAACATATTTCATAGCCATGAAATGGTTGATGAGAGAGAAACTATTCTTTGCAGACAAAAAAGTTGCTACCGCAGGATTGATTATGGTTGATAATATCAAAAACGATGATTTAACGGAATTTACCACCTTCTATAATTTTATTCAAAAACTCATCGGAGAAGATGATGATGTAAATATTTCAGATCTCCAGAAATTTATTACTGATCAAGGTTGGACGTGAGACAACGCCATCATACAATGAATGAATGATACCATACAGAAGAAACTTATAACACTAAGGCCGCAGAGGATTATGTCAGTTTCTTATACAACAGCAACAGAAGGTGCAGTCACAGAACAACAAGCAAAAGACACTACTGCAGGATTTGTGTTTTTTGGAGAAAAATTTACGATTGATAGTCGGTTTTTTGACCAATTCACAGCAGGTTCAGCAGAAAAAGAAAGTGAATATAAACCACGAGTACAAAGTGCTTTGATGGTTGCAGACAATCTTCTCAATATTCCGATTACACAAAAATTTGCCAAATTACGGTTAGAAAAAAACCAATCACAATTTGAAATATCTCCAGCTCAAATGACAGGATACAACAGAGTCAAATGAGAGGTTGCTCAAAATAAGATTCTGACAACATTTAATTTTGGAACTACCGTATATCACACCTGGCTCAATATGCTAGCTACCCTCTTTATCAGTGGAGGAAACAATGTCCCTTATTTTATGGAAGATCCATTATATCAAAACAAACTATTAAATACCTATCTAGGAAGCTATACAGAATTAAAACACGATACCTTATTATATGTCAAACAAGCGTATGCAGAATTAGGTGGTGGTGGAGAGGGACCTTGTTCTCAATCAGTAGAACCACCAGTATTACCAATTCCCAAATGATATGTAGAGCCAAATATAGATCTCATTGACCAAATCATAGCGCTTACACAAGAAACAAACACATTTTTTAGTGGAAATCAGTACCAACAACTGGTAACATATCTAACTTTTGTGAAAAAAATTGCTGTAGCACAGACACAAAATCAAAAAATAAGTGATGAAGATTTTGATGCATTAAGACTTTCAGAAAATACATTGACAGATATAACGACACCGACGAAACTCTTTGGACAACCACTACAAAAAGAGAAAAGATGATCAATCATTGCTGATATTTTTACTTCAGGTAAATATGGTCCACTGTATGAAGCAGTAGGAAGACCATATATATTAGCAATGATGGTTAATGATGTAAATGGACCAAGAATCGTTGTATGACCTATATTTAGTCATTATGAGTTTTATACTTTACAAGCACCATTTAAGGCTGCAGTCGGAGGGAGATTTACAGACCAAGATCGACAAAACAATTACGATACACTTTCCTGAGATACAGAAAACAAACTCATGTCGCTCCCCTTAGAAGAGACGATACAAGCTATTAATCAATAGAACATAGTCATGCAAAAAAAAATAATCTGGTTAATTTCCTTGATTGGGATCGGAATATTCATGATAGGAATACTGTCATGAATATTTTGGGAAACAAAAGTAGATCAGACACAGCGTTTGGAAAGTCTGCAAAAATATTTTGCTATTGTTCCACATTTTACCTTACAACCGCAGACAATTGAAAATTTCTATCAATTTCTCCAAACAACGTATATGATCAAAAAAGATGAATCGATAAATATTGTGTTGATTAGTCCAGATCATTTCAATGCGAGTACAAACAATAGTGATATGTTGTGCGAAGATACCAATCATTTATGTTTCCAAAACACCTGCGTAGTAGCCAAAAAACTATCACCCACAAAAACAAGTGGCTGTTTAGATGTTAAAGGAACAAAGGAACATGGAATATGAGCACAATTTACCTTTATAAAAAAAGCATTTCCCAATGCAAAAATATTTCCTATTATCGTCAAACCAAGAAAATTCATAGATGATACAGAGATAATAACCATGATTAATACCTATCATTTCATTGGAAAGACATTGCTACTGGCATCAGTAGATTTTTCTCATTACACCGACGAAGATTTCGCTCAACTTCACGATAAAAAAAGTTTGTATACACTCAACAATGCTACTAATATTTGACAATATAGTTCTCTGGAAGTCGATTGTCCAAGTTGTTTATATATGCTCAATACACTTGCACAAAATAATAACCAATATCCAAAATTATTTCTCAGAGACAGTAGTAGCACCATCGTAGGGAAAAATTTAGGCACAGGCAATACATCAAGAGAGTTCATATATTATACCAGGCAAAAACAACAAGAAAATTGATTTACCGTTGCATTTTTTGGTGATCTTATATTCGATAGACAAGTCGCCACAAAACTTTCATGAGAACAAAGTATCAACCAATATTTCAAAACATTTTTTCAGAATGAAGATACGAAATTATCGCCAGCCATATATCCTCATAGAAAATTATTTGGCATAGATTTCGTCGGACTAAATTTGGAGACACCGATAGTAAACGATATGAAAACATGTCAAAAAACAGGCAAAGAAGTAGTATTTTGTTCAAGCAATAGTATTTTACCTTATCTCAAAAATATAGGATTTACGTTAATGAATATTGCTAACAATCACAGTCTAGATTGAGGAATACTAGCACTCAAAGAAACTGTCCAACAACTCAAAAACAATAAAATAAATTATATAGGACATATAAGAAGTGGACCGTATTTTGAACAAGACTATACGTATAGAACAATTGTCCGCGGAATAAAAATAGCTCGACAATGATATGATTTCACTATAACACCGAGATATTTGTTTTCTGGATATTGTGCAAGTTTACAAAAAAACAAAAAAGACGGATATATAAATATGGTCTCTGTCCACCGAGGAACGGAATATCAAACAATACACAACATACAGCAAGAAAGTTTAGGAAAACAGCTTATTGATTGTTGAGCAGATAGTATCATAGGACATCATCCGCATGTAATACAAGATATAGGACGATATAAAGGGAAACCTATCATCTATAGTCTATGAAATTTTTTGTTTGATATGAAATATCCACCAGAAACAAGAACGTGAGCATATGTACTCATAGATTATCAAAATAATGGAAAAATAACATTGTTTACAGGAGCAATAAATGCAAGTAGTTATAAAGAATAAGAATAGCTTATTTCTAATGTTGACTTACTATTTTCTATCAAATACAGTTGATTTTTATAGCAAAAAGCATACTAATTTTGTGAATAGCAAACAATGATAAATTTTACCTGTTTGGAGAAAAATGGATAAAAAAATATTTTTCTGAAGTATCAAACAAAATATTGCCATCATTATAGGAGCAGCATGTATTGCTTTGGGAATATTTTTCATTGTAAAAAATCCGAATATGTTGATGGCAAGTGTACTTTCTCTCCAAGAAAAAACATTTATCGCTGCAAAATGACGAGATATTGCATACAAAACCAATAGTTGATATGTAGATGTTTTTATGTCAGTAAATTTGGAAACACCCAAAAACATAGATCTTACAATAAGTTTCAACAAAGACACCGTCACTATAGATACAAAAAATCTCAGCTGACAAGGGACACGAACAGTAAAAAATCCAGATGAAAATAGTGTAGTAATTCAATCAATGCCAGGGCAAACCGTCGACAAAAGTCAAAGTATAATATTGTTACCCTTTACCGGTGAAATAAAAGATATATTACTCAGTGAAGCAGTAGCAAATCTCAATGATGGTTCACAAAAAAACTTATCTATCGGATCACTAAATACTATAACGACACACAGTAAATAATAGACGAAACACAATAAAAATGTAAAAAATTAAAACTTTATCCTTAGTATCATATGATGAAATTTTCACGTAAAGCTTTCACTGCAAGCATAATAGCAATCTGCATGTTGACAGTAGGAGTTATAGGAAACAACAAAGCACGAGCGGCAAATCCAGATGCATTCATTGTAGATGTGACACCAAGTTCATTTGATGTTAATCAAACAGTAGATATAACTATAAAAGCAGTAACAGCCAATGGTGATGTCGTCAAAGATTATCAAGGCGATATATTTATTGAAATAGGTGGCATCGTAGATACTGCGGACTACACCGTTCCAAGTGATGGACTATATACTTTCCTTCCAGAAGACCAGGGGACAAAAGTATTTTCCAAAGGACTTTCTATCAAAAAAGCAGGAACATTTACTATCAAAGTTTCGGATATTATCAACGATACTATCATGGGACAAAAAACAGTTATCGTAGGATCTACACAAAACACAGGAACCACAGAAAACGTAAGTCTCATGTCTCCCGTACCCGGGGGAATTGAAAAAAATAGCGTTGCCAATATTTTAGCAACTGCACAAGGATTACCCAATGCACCATATCAAATATATATCAACAACACTTCAGTAGCACAAGGGACAACAGATACCAATGGAAATATTAGTGCTTATGTAAGTGGAATAACTGAATGAGACAATATTCTTCAAATAAAAATTCTGAACGCTAACAACGAAGTGATCGGTGAATCCCAGGTTGTTTCCTTTGGTTATCAACCTATCAAAGACGGAGTTTTTAATAGCATCCAAATACAACCATCAGGAGCTATTAAGCAATGAGATAAAGCAAGTTTTACGATCAATAGTAGCGATAGCGTAACTTCAGCTCAGTTACATTTGAGTGATGGAAAATCAATTCCTATGGACAAACAAAGTCCTTGAGTATTCACCAAAGATGTACTGATAGACACCCAATGAAGTCTCCAAGTCGATGTAGATTTGATCGTACTCGGACAGACAAAAACGTATACAGGTATAGCCACACTCATAGTGGGAACATGAACCGCTATCGGTAAAATAAGACTATATTCTGATAGTGTTGATAAAACCAAATTAAATGTAACACGGGAAACTATAGGGACAGCGCCTCAATACAAAATAGAATATGGAACAGGACAAGGGAATCTCAACTTAAGTACCACAGTACAAACAAACGAAATAATACTTAATAACCTGAGTATTGGTGATGTATATTATTTTCAAATTATCCCACTCGACAGTGCTGGCAATCCAAGTGGAACACCATCAGAAGTCACTCAGGCAAAAGTAGGAGAAGATATAAGTTGTATCGTAAAAGGGATTCAAGTCACTACGCAAAAAATAGGAGAAAAATATTATCTTACACGGTCAGGAGTCATAAATATAGATAAATATGTCATTTATAGATCAGATTTTGAAACCAGTGAGGTGAGTCAAATGCAAAAAGTAGGAGAAAAAACAGGGACAATGTTCGAATATCCATTCAACAAACTCTCCAAGACAAATACCTATGCATATTATCTTGTCGAAGGGGTATGTAAAGATGGGACAACGCTCAATATAGATAGTGTAAAAAAAATACAGACAGGACCAGCAGAAAATATAGTACTTGTGATTCTTATAAGTCTATTTATATACACTATATACAAACTCTATGAGTTTTCTAAAAACTAATACAGGAGAATATAATTATAAATAAGCGAAGATAATTATAATAGGTAGGCAAGATTAATTCTTAACGTACAGTGTTTTTAATTGTTAGTTACCTAGAAATATGCCAGAAATAAAAAAAAAATATAATCACTTTTCCATAGAATCAGAATTTCTCAAAAAGAACTATTTTCAAAAACTATTCGCCACAAAAAAGAACACAACCAAACGAGAAACAGTGATAACACAATTACCCATAGTCATATCGAAAGAAACGCCATGAGATACTATCAGTGGCATAATCAAAGAAGATATCGTAGCAACCTATCAAAAAATGAAATGAATAAAGGTGAATTTATTGCCTATTTTTGATACTGAAGACAAAAATCTCAAAACAGAAAATTACGAAAATTTACTTACCAAAGCAGGAGTATTTTTTGGTATTGATTCTGATAATATTGTGTATTCGGAGAGAAACACCAACTTCGTCAGAAATTTATTTGTTCAGCTTGTCCAAGAAGGACATATTTATGAAGATTGTTCTATAAATTATCGAAGCCTAGAAGAACAAAAAACACTAGGAACTGATGAAATATATCACAAAAAAATGCAGATCAAACAGTACAATCTCAGATATTTTGTAGATACAAAAAACATATCAATCATAGTACCAACGATTTACCCAGAAACAATTTTTGCTGATGTAGCACTTGCAGTACATCCAGAAGATAAAAGATATAAAAAACTGATCAAAAACAAGGTAATTATACCAATCATCAATAAAACAATTCCGATTATCACGGATGAATCTGTAGACCCAATGAAAGGTACAGGAATAATGAGAATTACTCCAGCACATGACAAAAAATCACTTATGATAGCACAAAAACATGAACTGCAGATAGACAAATTTGCTATCGACAAAAGGTGATGTTTTACTGAAGTAGCAGGTGATTTTTGTGGAAAAAACGCAAATGAGTTTATCAAAAATATAATAAAGAATTTAGATGATATTCACAATCTCGAATCCACAAAATATATAGAAGCAGAAGTGATAGTACACAAAAAGACAAACGAGAAAGCACGACCACTACTTTGTAATCAGTTATTTATAAAAACAGAAAAAGAACTAACTGCTATTGCAGAGGCAATCAAAGAAAAAAAACTAACTATTCTGCCACAAGAACATGAGGAAATTATAGAAAATATAATCAAAACAATGGAATATTGGCCAGTAACCAAAGAAGATTCCAAAGGTTTTTCATTACCACTGTGGAAAAGCAAAAGTGGGAAAAGTTATTTCATTTCTGATAATGAGATACTCAATTTGCCTGCAAAAAAAATAAAAAATAAATACACAGTACTTTCACTTATTATATTCAATCTGATAGTCGATAAACGTATAAAACAACAATTTAGCATAGAAGAATGTATTGATGTATTATTGGGGAAAAGCCGTACAGGAGAACAAAACACACTCGAAACATATATTGAACTTTTTAGTGAAACACTTCCAAGAGGATACAGCAAAGAAATCAATGAGCTAAAAAAAATAGTAGAATATACCGAAAAAGATATAGATACGGTAAAAGGTTCTCAAAAAGGGAAATGAATGGGTAATTTCGAAAAATTTTCTATAACTCTGAGTGAATTTTTAGAAAAATCTATTGCAATCTCAAGCAAGAGAAAATGATTTTATGATTTTGATATAGATACTTTAGTAGCTAATGATGAAGGACTCGTCCAACAGAAAGAAAAAATAGAAGAAACGTTGGGTCATGCACTCATTTTCATAAAGATGATGGATGCATTTAATGATACCAAACAAAATCCACACAAAATAATTTATATAGAAAAAAATAAAATTCTTGAATTACTCAAAACTGTTATCATAGGATACAACGTACAAAACACCATATTATTCGATACTTGTTATATCCAGCAAGAAGAGGAAACAAACAAAAAAAAGAAAGAATCATTTAAAGAATTGATCAAAAATTTCTGAACGGATTGTACAAGACTTTATGCAGTAAATCGCAATCAAGAGATAACAGAATATGAACATTTTATAAGCAAACTTCGAAACGCAGCTAGATTTGTTTGACAACATGTCTATGAAAAAAAATGATCGAGAAAAATATCTGATTTTTCACAGTTGACAGGATATTTGGACAAAAGAAAATCAGCTTTAAGTGAATTTGAGTTGCGGATCATATATAAAGTCATTGAATTGCAAAAAGAATACGAAGAAGCTATGACAAAAAATACGCTTCATGATATTCAAAATAAAATGATTACCGTAATCAAAGAGGATTTTTGTGATAAGTATTTGGAGATACAAAAACATCAAGACACAGAAAATGGTAACAAGGTGACGTTACGGTGTTTAGGAAATATATTGAAGCTCTTACATCCATTCATTCCATTCATAAGCCAACAAATACGAGAATTATTAGGATTCGAATGACCTGTGGTACTACAACCGATAGAAAATAGTTTTATCACCATCAGTAAAAACTATAAAACACAACTCTTTATGGATATTATAGATAGATTTTTGCATATGAAACAAACATATAAATATGCAAAACATGAGGAAGTAGAAATTTGTTTTTTTGCACCATTAGATTTTTTACAATATCTCAGAAAACAAGAAAAAATAATTTACAAACTGATTACCGTATCGTCGATTGAATACCTCGAAAACGAAAAAGAACTCGATAAATATTATACGGAAAGTATCATCAATATAACTATAGGTATCAAAACACAGCACAAAGAAGTAGTTACCATAAATAAAAAAGAAACTATTCGTGAAGCGTTGCGTGCTAAAGAACAACAGATACAACAGATAAGAACAATTATTCCTGGACTTTCAGCTAGCGGTGCAGATCCTGAAGTAATTAGAGATAAAAAGAAAGAAATGACAAAACTCAAAAAAGATATCGAAGAACTCCAATATGAACTTCAAAAAGAAAAAGCCAATAAATAGTTTTCATAACAAAATAACTCCACAAAAAATGTGGGGTTTTTGAATTATTATAAAAAAATTTATTTTAAAGATCGATTGTAATATCATTGAATGAAACATATAGTCAAAAGAATGTTTATTTTCAACATAGATGAATGGACAATCGACAAGGGGTTTTTTGGTCTTGTCATTTGCGAAGTCAAAAGGTTCTTTTGGACCTGATAGCCAAAAAGAAACACCCAACCGGCGAGGCGATAAAAAAAAGATTAAAAAAAATTATATAAAAAAAACGGCCCTTCGACCGTTTTTTTTGTATATAATAGAGAATATAGCTTTCAGTTTTTTGATAAAGTTTATTTACCAAGAATTTTTGCAACCTCAGCTTCAAATGTTGCAATAGGATAAGCACCAGCTATCAATGTATATGTTCCTTTTTGATTGTCTACAACAAGATTACCAGGCGTTCCATTGATACCAAATCATTGACCTTCTTGTACTTGAGCATTTACTGTTGCTATAGTTTCTGGACTAGTAAGACAACTAGCAAATTTTGCTTTATCAAGACCAATACCTACACCGATAGCAGTAGTACTATCTTCAGTAAATTCTGATGCTTTGAATGCTTCAGCAATATACGCATAGTATTTATCAACGCCACCAAGTTTACCAGCACAGATAGCACCTTGAGCTCAAATGGGAGCAGTAGGATGAAGTTGTGGTAATGGCATATTTCTAAATTCCATATTTACATCATTGGGATGATTAGCTACAAGAGTTTCAATAGTCTGAGCAGCATAATGTCTCTTACAGAAAGGACAAATCAAATCAGAATATTCTATAATAGTGATTCTTGCATTTTTATTTCCTTTAATATATCAATCTTTTTCTATAGCAGCAAATTTTGTTGCATCTCCTTGAGTTGTAGGTGCATTTGCTTGTGGGGCAGGAGTAGGTGCTTGTTGAGCAGTTGTACCTGTTGCTGTATTCATAGAACCAAGGATTTGTTCAAGTGTAGATTTTTGTTGTTGTTTATAAGAATCAGCTTGATACAATTGTTCTGCTAATTTCATATTATCATTTCCTCAAACTTTCAAAGTTTCCAACCAAAGTGCATCGTGTTTAAAAAACGCAGTATATACACCAAGTAAAACACTAAGTACCAAAAGACCTATAAATACCATTTTCATATTTTCATGTTTTTTTTCTGTAGCCATAAGAACAAATATTTATTAAAATAAAATTATTGCATTACTTTACTACCGGTTGAGTAGTAGGTTGTGCTGTTGTTGTAGTAGTTGGCTGTTGTGTAGTTGTAGTTGGTTGAGTTGTTGGTTGTACAGCGGGTTGATTCATACTACCCAAAATCTGATCTAATGTAGTTTTTTGTTGTTGGATGTATACAGGTGATCTATACAATTGTTCTGCCATAGTCATATTTGCAGGTCATCATGCCTTCAAAGTTTCTAACCAAAGTGCATCGTGTTTGAAAAATCCAATATATACACCAAGTAAAACATTAAGTACCAAAAGGCCTATAATCAACATTTTGATATTTTCATCTTTTTTTTCTTTAGTCATGAGCATAGAAAGTTATAAAAATAAAATTATTTTGTTACCACTGGTTGAACACTAGGCTGTACTGTTGTTGTAGGTTGTTGTGTAGTTGTAGTTGGTTGTGTAGTTGTAGAGGTAACACCTGGTTGTGTTGTTCATCCTCCTTGATACATTTGTAATGCTTGGTCGATTTGTTGTTTTTGTTGAGCTTTAAATGAAGCTGATTTATAAATTTTTTGAACCATTTCGTAGTTATCTCTTCCACCAACTTTAGCAGCCTCTATATTTGTTTGATTACATAATACCCAAATAAGAAGAAGCGTATTGATAACAAGAAATGCAAGAACTAAACAATGCTTCATTTTACCGCAGTGTCCCATACCGCAAGTATCTTTTTCTGATAATTTTTTTGTTTCTACCATTACAGCAGGTGCCTTAGTTACTTTTTTTGTAAATACCATTTTGAATTATATAAAAAGTTAAAAAAAAACTTGCCATAAGATACGTATTTGTGGGAGTAAAACAAGTTTTTAGACAGTAAAAAATAAATTTTGAATTGACAAAACACAAAATAAACCTTAAATTTGTTTATTAAAATAAGAATATATAAGTAAGCATTATGATAAATATTTTGTGCCAGTGAGTTCGGAAGGAAAATGTTCTTGATCAACGTGTGCATCAGGATAATTATGAGCATATTTATATCATGATCCATACTGCAATTCTTTCATGAGTTTGGTAGGTGCATTGCGTAGGTGAAAAGGAACGGCAAGATTACCATATTTTTCTACATCTTGTCTCGTAGCGATAGCAGTACGATAGACAATATTATTTTTTTTTGCTTTGGCCAAATATATGGTCAACTGAAAAAGAAAAACATCACATTCCGGCATTCAAAGTTTAGCAACAGCATCGTACACCTGATTGGCAAGTAATAGTGCATTATTGTCTGCGGGTCAAATATCTTCCGATGCAAAACGTAAAAGTCTTCTTGCAATATACAGTGGGTCTTCTCCTCAGATAAGCATCCTCTGGACCCAATAACATGCAGCATCAACATCAGAATCACGCAACGATTTATGGATAGCAGAGATAATATTATAATGTTCTTCTCCATCTCTATCATAATATACGGTCTTTTGTCATGCCTGAAGAATAATCTGGTCAGTAAGTATTCCATCTTTGGCAAAAAATATTGCTGACTCCAGAATATTTAATGCATTACGAAGATCTCAGTTTCCGAGCTTACTGATAAGATGAAGATATTCATCCGTAAGAGATATATTGGGATGTTTTTTAAGAATCAGAGGAAATTGTTTTTTGATAAATTCAAATATTTCTTGATCTGACAACTTTTCAAAGACAAATACTCTACATCTACTGAGCAGTGCATTATTGACAGTAAAACTTGGATTCTCTGTCGTTGCTCAAATAAGGGTAACGGTCCCCTTTTCTACATAAGGAAGCAAAGTATCTTGCTGGGCTTTATTTCGACGATGAATTTCATCAAGAAAAATAATTGTCGATTTGCCATATTGAAAATTGAGTTTTGCTTGATCGACAAGTTTGAGTAAATCCTCTTTTTTGCTGGTGACTCACGACAAATAAAAAAAGTCTGCTTGTATTGTTTGGGATATAATATGTGCTATAGTTGTTTTACCGCACCCGGGTGGACCTCGAAAAATCATAGAAGGTACTTTACCAGATTGCAAAAAAACATTCAGGGGTTTATTTGGTCAGACAAGATGTGATTGTCAAATAAAGTCCTCTAAGTTTTGTGGTCTCACATACGATGAAAGCGGTTCAAAACTCATATTTTTAGCATAATTAAGGAGTAAGAGCTTCGCCCATTAAGAACTTCATTTATTAAGAATTATGAAATACTTTTACCTATATTCTTAATATTTAATTCTTCATTCTTAATAAAGTTTTATTCAGCTGGTATTTCTAGTTTTTGTTTTTCTCCTTCAAGCTCGAGCTGATCTATTTTGTTTGCTATTTTATCATCTTGATACAGTCGAAAAATCACTTCACCTACTTCGTCCAAATCCAAAACATCAGGAGATTGAATGATACCAATTTTTTTATCATTGAGTGTAAGGACATAATTGAGTTTATTATTAGCACCAAGAAAACATTCAATACCAATTCACTGAATATCATATTCACCAGGATAATCTACAAGTGCATATTCCAATTTATCATAACGCATATCATCACCAGGCTCCAATGCCAAATTGATATATTTAGGATCTGTTGTTTCAAATCCAAACAGCAATTTGTTTTCGATAAGAAAACCATTTTTGAATTTCACATTAACCATAATACTTCATTACAAAATTAAAACAAATATTTGATACTTATGTCTCGATACTCATCTCTTGATACTCATCTCTTGATACTTATGTCTTGATACTTATGTCTTGATACTTATGTCTAATTATCCAAAGAAGTTAGGATTAATCAAACGTAATATTACTCCGGAAGCACCAAGGAGTGCAATACCGATAATAACATTGGTAATCATCTTCTTGCCTTTGCTTGGATCGCCACTTGCAATCATAATACCACCGATAATGATCAAAACAAAAGAGATAATCAAAATAAGTGTCACTAATATTTTGGTCAAACTTCACATTAATACAGGGAAAGCATCTGCTCAAGTAACTCCAGTCTCATCAGGACCAACACTAGCTGCAGAACTTTCTATACACTTACCAATAAATGGTATAGAGGTATTGAGTGATACACCACAGCATACTCATGGATCTTTACATGATTTACAGGTACCAGTACCATTACCAGTATTAACCCATTTTTGAGGTATTCAAGCCACATCAGGACAAGAAGTTCATACCGTAGATGGTGGTGAAGTTGTGGTTGTTGGTGCTGGATTATTATTGGTACAAACACAACAATTGAGGGTACAAGTATCTCATGCACTAGGAGCATAACATGACTGCGCATTACTCACATTATCTGTACATGCTGATGCATTAGTTGACGAAGGAGTTTCACAAGTAAACGCATGTCCTGTTCGTTGTTCAGGAGCATGAGTACTAGCAGTAGCACTACATGAAGTACTAGCATAAGAAAAATTTCCTAATCACAAAGACACAAAAGTTAACAAAGCGATGAGAAGAAAATATTTTTTCATAGAAACTATGAAATGATAAAACAAATATTTTTTGAGGCCCTAGACTTTGAACTAAACAATCATTTCATTGATTACTTCATTTACCAAAGCACCATCGACTTGTCATTTATGGTTTGCCATCAATTCCTTCATCAACAATCATCTCTGTGTCTTGAGATCAGTAATATTGTGGTCAGATATAAGTTTTTTGATAAGTTCAGTAGTTTGTTCTTTGGTAATCGTAGCAGGAAGGTAGAAATCAAGCAAAGCTTTTTTTTGCTGTTCTATAGCAAAATCTTCCAGTTTGTTTGCTCTTTCCAAAAACCCCATAGTTTCAAGTATTTCTTTGACCTCTTTTTTGAGAATACCAATAATATCAACATCTTCGAGATCTTTTTGCAGTTCTATTTTTTTATTTTTAATCTTTGCTAGTATAAGATTCAACACTATCTTCTTGGTCTCATTCTTGTCTCTCATCGCTTCCTTATAGTCATTCGTCAAACGTTCTAATAAAGTCATAGAGATGATAAAATAGATAAAGTAATTACTCAGGAGGGGACTCGAACCCCCAAGCCTCACGGCATACGAACCTCAATCGTACATGTATACCATTCCATCACCTGAGCATAGCCGGACCAAGAGTAGTAATTCGTGGCCAAGAATCAAGATTATTGTCAGACAATGACTTTTGAAGCTATAATAACTCTCTTATCATCACCTTTAACATAGACAAATCCTCTTTCAAACTCTTTGAGTATTTTTCCTTTGAGTTGTTCATCCTCTACTGGTTCTACACTTACCGGTTCATGTAAAAAAGAATCAGGAACTAATCCTATAGAATCTATAGCTTTGATATGCAAATGTTCAAGCGTTTTGAGAAACTTGGTATAAATCATATGAACTCATTTAGTAAGTGGATCTTCCTTATGTTCATCTGTAATATTTTCAAGAGATTTCCTCAAATCTTCGATAAATGGTAAAAATTTTTTGACAACTGATAAAAGAGCATCGAGTTCCATAGCATGACTAGATTCTTTCATCTGTCTTTGATATCTATCAAAATCCATTTTAAGATTAATATATTCATACTGAGACCTTTTCGCTATTTCTTCGAGTTCTTTTTTTTCTTTTTCCAATTGTACGATTTTTTCTTCCAATTCATGATATTTTTTATCATTTTGAGTCTGTTGAACTGCTTCAAGTTTTTCTTGAAGTTCATCTTGTTCCTTTTTTTCTTCTTTTTTCATAGGACAATAGGTAAATAATAAATGTAAAAATCTATACGTTGAATGGTTAATATTGGATTGATGCGTAGTATTCCGCAAGCGTTTGATTATTTTCAGTAAGTATTTTGGCTAATGTAGTTCAAAGATATCTTCGGTGTCGTCATTCGATAATTTTACCATCCACGGCTACTCATTTCTGATAAGTATTATGAAATCCAAAAGTAGCAGCATTGGCTTTGAGTCGATCAGAATATTTGTTGGGATAAGCAGCATCCAAAGAATAGGCTTTACCTGATTTTGCAATAACTTTGATATCTACAGCCAATCACGCTTGATGTTCACTGGTCCCTATGGCTGCACATTTTATCAAAGCACATCATTGTTTGATAAGGTAATCCTGTAATCAAATACTTCTATAGGCACTTGATATATACAATCTATCACCACTGAATGCGTGTCGGAAATGCCAAGCCATATCAGCGAAATATATTGATGCTTCTTGTCTAAGTTTAAAACTTCTAGAATCATTGGCAGTAAAATTAGAGTCAATAGGAACCAAGTCTGTCGGTATATAATCAATATCGTGCAAAGGATGATCAGGACTCAAATATTTCTGGAAAGAATCATCACTATCAAAATCAAAACCAGCTTCTTGGTGATGTGTTCCAAAATTAGGAACAATTTCATGATCTATACTAGATGGGATATCGGCGGAATTGACGGTACCAAGACTACGATCATTTACTAATGAAGTCACTCCAGCATGAGCATAGTTTTGCACCAACGCAAAAAACATAAGAGCAAAAGTAAATGTGAAAAACGAAGTCAAAGCGAGTATCTTAGCACGTGGTGACACGATATATTTCCTTAACAATAAAAGCAATCGATATAGTATATACAGAATCCATAGCGTTTTTCTAGTTTTTATTCAAAAAAAAACTCCCGACAATACGTCAGGAGATATAAGGAAACAATTTATATGATTTGGGAAACGGAATCCCAAATTTTTTCATGAATATTAGCGATAGTATCATTGGCATTGATAGGTAACCAACCATATTTTTGTGCTAAATCCATATGTACTTCACGCACTTTTTCTACCAATGGATTATCGGTTTCATGTTTATGGCCAGATTCAATAGCTTCAGTAAATCTATTACCATCAAAAAGGAATCCTAAATCTTCATGGCGAATGAACTTATACAAGTATTCCAAAAAATCTTGGTCTACACCTGCTCCAGTTCCCCACGCAATAGCAGTCGGAAAATAATCTTCGGCAACCACCGTAATTCCCTGATCAAGTTTTTTTTTGAGAATAGGCTCGTATTGGAGTCTTTCAGCAAAATGAAGAAGCTGAAATTCTCTCGGAGAAAAATTGTGAGGATTGCCCTCTCTGAGATAATCATTTATCAACTTCCCTGTAGGTTCAAGATCATAATGAGCATATTTTGTAAATTCTACCTGGATTCCCTGCTGCTGAAGTTTTTCAATGAGTAATTTTGCCTGAGTAGTTTTACCCAAATTATTAATTCCATAAAAAACGATGAATTTTCCTTTCATAAAATTTTGTTTTAAAGTAAATAATTGAGACACAATAAAAAAACTGATTTTCTTAAGGGTTTTTATTATGTCGATATTATATCGATGAATTTTGATATAT
>Ga0194052_1000112_pt1 | contig 55955 bp, 39 predicted proteins | sample SepL226m_MetaG_FD_160117 | JGI IMG/M metagenome (GOLD analysis project Ga0194052, IMG submission 160117) | Anoxic zone freshwater microbial communities from boreal shield lake in IISD Experimental Lakes Area, Ontario, Canada - Sep2016-L227-6m | ecosystem: Environmental > Aquatic > Freshwater >...
GCTCTTCTCTTCTGCTTTTGTCTCGAGCGGACGAGAGTATTTACACTCAGGATATCCTGGACATGCAATAAATTTGCCAAAGCGTCCGAAACGAACTACAAGCTTCTTGCCACAGTTTGGACATTCTTCTTCTAGTTCCTCTACAGGCATGATGTCGCTCTTGTTTAGTTCTTTATCTTTTTCTTTTAGAGTCTTCGCAAAAGGAACATAGAATTCATCAATAACTTTATGCCAATCAAGCTTTCCTTCTGCGACCTCATCAAACTCATCTTCCATGTTTGCGGTAAATTTGTAATCGACAACTATTGGAAAATTCTCGACAAGTAGATCATTTACAATAGTCCCTATCTCTGTTGGTTGAAATTTCTTATCGATTAGCTCTGTGTAGCCACGATTTTGAATTGTCTCAAGCGTTGGCGCGTAAGTCGACGGGCGACCGATGCCAAGGCTCTCAAGCTTCTTCACAAGCATCGCCTCGCTATATCTTTTTGGTCCTTCTGTGAACTTCTGGTTCTTTAGCATTTTGATGAAATCGAGCAGTTCTCCTTCTGCAAGATTTGGGATTTTTGAAATATTATCTTCAGATTCTTCATCTTTTCCTTCAAGATATAGTTTCATAAAGCCGTCAAATTTTATTACTTCACCTTTCGCATCAAAAATGAAATCTTTAGTCGCTTTTGCTTCAATCTTGACTGTAATAATATCAAATATTGCGTCCCCCATCTGAGTAGCAACCGTTCGTCTCCAGATCAGCTCGTAAAGCTTTTGCTCCTGCCTATCGTTAGAGACTTCCATCTTATCAAAATGAGTTGGGCGAATCGCTTCATGAGCCTCTTGCGCATGTTTCGTATTAGTTGCAAAAGATCTATTACCCTTATTCAAATATTTTTCGCCAAATTGAGATGTGATTGTTGTATTGATTGCTGCTACAGCATCGGCAGATATATTTGTTGAGTCAGTTCTCATATAAGTGATATGGCCGGCTTCATAAAGGTGCTGAGCAATCATCATAGTCTGTTTCGGAGAGTAACCGAGCTTTCGAGAAGATTCCATTTGAAGCGTAGAAGTTGTAAATGGCCCAGATGGCTTACGGATAGAGTCGTCATGTTTAACTTGTATGACTTTGTATGAAGCTCCCTCTAAATCTTTCTCGATTTTGTCGGCTTCGTCCTTTGTCTTGATCGTCATTTTGCCAACTGGCTTGCCATCTACCTGAACCAAGGATGCAGTAAAGATATCTTTCTTTTTCTGATCGGCCAAGCTCACACCCAGAAACCAATATTCGACAGGAACAAAATTCTTGATCTCACGTTCACGCTCGACTACGAGCCGAACAGCGACGGACTGAACACGGCCGGCCGAAAGACCCTTTTTTACCTTTTTCCAAAGAAGTGGACTAAGCTTATATCCAACAAGTCGATCAAGCACTCTACGACCTTGCTGAGCATCGACAAGGTTTAGGTCCAAGCCTCTTGGATTTGCAACAGCGTTTTCGAGTGCTGATTTTGTAATTTCATGAAATACAATTCTTTTTACTTTATCACTTGAAAGCTTCAAACCAAGCGCATGAGTCAAATGCCAAGAAATGGCTTCTCCTTCTCGGTCCAAGTCAGTCGCAAGATAGACCATATCTGATTTTTTTAAAGCATCTTTGAGCGCAGCAAGTGTTTTTTTTGCTTTGGCCAAGACTTCATATTTTGGTTCATAATTATTTTCTATATCAATACCAATGTTTTTTTCTGGTAAATCACGGACATGACCAAAAGAGGCCAAGACTTTGAAATCTTTGCCTAGATATTTTTCGATTGTTTTCGCCTTTGCTGGCGACTCGACGATCACTAGATTCATTTTTGTTCTTTCCCTTCCTTTTATTTTTCGACACTTTAGATAAATTAACAACATTATAGATAAAAATCAAATCAGATGCATATTATTGTATATCTTTGAATTGATAAATTGTGTAAATAAATAGCAAAATTTTAAAATAATAAAATTATTTCAATTTATATCTTCCACCACCAATATTTTGGATTATGCCGCTTAGTTCCATCAAGGATAATGTGGCATTTAGCGCAATAACATTCATCTTTGTCAGGGCAACCATCTCATCTGCAGATATGGAATCAGCTTTCAATAAGTCAAAAACCAATTTCTCTTCAGAGGTTTTGGGTGTATATTCTTCATACTTTATATGATTATCCGCTATTTGAATATTCATTTCTTCTAAAATATCCTCAACTTTAGTCACCAACTTTGCACCCTTTTTCAGAAGTTCATTTGTTCCATATGAAGTTTCAGCATCGATATTGCCGGGTATTGCAAAGACATCACGATTGTTTTCTAGTGCAGAATACGCAGTAATCAGCGCCCCAGAGTGCTCAGCCGCTTCTATCACCAGCGTACCGACACTTAGGCCCGCGATAATTCTGTTTCTCTGTGGAAAATTTTGTTTCATTGGGGGTGTCCCGAGAGGATATTCGGAGACAATCGCGCCACCGCCCCGTACTATCGCCTCCCCAAGATGATAGTTACTTACAGGGTAAACCCTGTCTAGACCGCAACCAAGAACCCCAATGGTTGGCGTGCCTGCATCAACCGCTGCTTGGTGTGCGATCGCATCTATACCAAGAGCCAAACCAGAAACAATAACTAAACCATTTTCAGCGCACTCTTTGGAAAATTTGTGGGACATTTTCGCACCGTATGTAGAGTATTTTCTGCTACCTACGACACCGATACTTTTAGCTTTGAGAACTTCTAAATTTCCTTTTACAAATAGCACAGGTGGAAAATCATATAGCTGCTTTAACAGTTCTGGATATGCTTTATCATACATCGTCACATAGCCTACATCTAGTTTTGCCAATTTTGCTATTTCCGTGTCAGGATCGAATTTATTTCTCGCATCAGTAAGCAAAAGTATGATCTTTTTATCAAGCCGTTTTGCTAAATCATCGTGAGCTGCGTTCCACGCTTTTTCGATATCATTATCATAAGCGAGAAGTATTTTCTTGATTGTCTGAATACCGATATTTGGGTGGCAAATAAGGCCAAGCAAACATTTGTTTTTATTTAGTATTGTCATAGATCCCCCCCTATTAGTATTTGCTAAGAGCCTTCTTTTTTCAGTTTTTCTACCGCTAATTTCAACAATTTAGAGTAAAGCATAAGCCCGACTGCTTCCATATTCCCGTGTTGTTCTTTACCTAGTATATTCCCTCCACCCCGTATCTCCAAATCTTCTATAGCAAAATTATAGCCGACTCCCAGCTCGGTATTCTCTGCTAGAACCTTCAGCCTCCTTATAGCATTCGCTGTCAACTTTTTGTCTCGGTAGGTAAAAACACCATACGCTTTCTTGTCGCTTCTACCGATTCTACCTCTAATCTGATAGAGCTGAGACAGACCAAAACGATCAGCCTCATCAACAATCATCGTATTTACGTTTGGCAAATCAAGACCATTTTCAATAATTGTTGAGCAAACCAATATATCGATTTCTCCGGCTGCAAACTCGCGCATATTTTCACCAAGCTTTGATTCGCTCATCTGACCATGGCCTGCCTCGATCTTGCAATCAGGCATTTCCTTCCTCAGCCACTTTTGGACACTTTGAATAGTGGCTACTTCATTGTGCAAATAGTAGCTCTGGCCGCCACGCGCTTTTTCTTTTCTTAGATAATCAAGGACTGTATTTTTTTCAAAAGGGATTACCGCCGTCTCAATGCTCTGTCTACCAAATGGCACAGATTGGATTTGCGAAATTTCCCTTATTCCAGATAAGGACATATATAATGTTCGCGGGATTGGGGTTGCAGTCAACGAAATAACATCAAGATCTTCTCGGAATTTCTTTAGCTTTTCCTTATCCTTAACACCAAATTTTTGCTCCTCATCTATTATCAATAGACCTAAATTTTTAAACTCGATATGCCCCTTTACCAGTCTATGCGTTCCGACCAAAATATCGACTAAACCATTTTTGGTTTTTTCGATAATTTCATTTTGGATCTTTGGTTCTACCAATCGGCTGATATGTTCGACGGAAATCGGCAAATCTTTCAAGCGCGCCCTGAGAGTTTCATTATGCTGTTCAGCTAGAATGGTTGTTGGTACCAAAATTACTACCTGAAAACCATTCGCGACGGCTTGTACGGCAGCTCTAATCGCAACTTCAGTTTTGCCAAAACCGACGTCACCACAAATTAATCGATCCATAAGTACATTTTTGGTCATATCACAATAGACATCATTGATAGCCTTATTCTGATCTTGCGTTTGTGCAAATCTAAATGTTTTCTCAACTTCCGCCTCCCAGTCATAATTGATATGCCTTGGAGTTTTCCTTGCAATATGGCGTTTCGCATATACAACAAGAAGTTCCTTTGCAAGCAGAAGTGCATTTTCATAAGTTTTTTGATAAGTCTTTTTCCAAATTGGGCTACCAAGACGACTAAGCTTTGGTCTCGCGCGTCCCACTCCAATGTATCGCGATATTTTAGAAATTTGCTCGATAGGTACACACAAAAGTGCATTATTTAAGTATGATATGTTCACATATTGTATGATTTCATCATCAATTTTCCTGGCACTTCTGTATCTAAATTCACCAATACCGTGGTCTTCATGAACTATGAAATCTCCTGGACGGATGGTCGAATTATCATCCAGCGTAAGAGTATTTTTTGACAAAGAAACAGATTTATGAGAAATAATTTTTTTGTTAGTCGCTTTATCAAATTCAACTATTGTATCAATTTCATCGCCAAAGAACTCCATTCTAACTGGGTTAACAAAATTTATTGGATAAATTTGGATAGTGCCGCCAGCTTTTGATACTTCAGCAGAGTCCTCAATGTTCTGAACAATTTCATAACCAAAATTGCTCAGTGTTTCTAACACCGAATTCATTGTATGATTACTTCCTACTTTGTATTCAATTTTTTGAATTTCTTTCATATTTGACAATATATACTATCTTTGGTTATTATGACAATGTATGAATATCGTTGTCTGCAGACTTGAAGTGTTGCCCCTCCTTTCGCTTCGGTCTGCAGACGGCACCTATTATATACAAAAAAGAATCCCGAGTTTCTCGGGCTTCTTTTTTTATATCTGTCTCAACTTTTTCAAAATTACTTTTCGATCTCAACGCCCATGCTTCGAGCAGTACCTGCAATCACTTTTTTAGCGGCTTCGATGTCATTTGCATTTAGGTCGCTCATTTTCTCTTTTGCGATCTCTTCAAGCTGTGCCTGAGTCAAAATGCCTACTTTTGTCTTCTTGGAATTGTCTGAGCCTTTTGCTGCTTTGATTGCTTTCATGATCAGGATTGCTGCAGGTGGTTGTTTGTAAACTAGAGAGAAAGTTCTGTCTTCATATACTGTAATTTCTACAGGGATGATTGTATCACCCTTTTCTCTTGTAGCTTCGTTGAACTTGGTACAAAACTCCATGATGTTAACACCATGTTGACCAAGAGCTGGACCAACTGGAGGAGCAGGATTTGCTTTGCCAGCGGCACATTGTAATTTGATTATTGCTTTAATTGCTTTTGCCATCTTTTTCCTTATTTAAATTTGACATCATCTCAGCTATATATGCAATCGCTAGAAGCCGGCAATTTAACAATATAACAATGAAACAATTTCGTCTGATTATACTTTTATAACTTGTAAGAAGTCCAAATTGACTGGAGTTTCACGACCAAACATGTTTACCAAGACTTTGGCTTTGCCCTTGTCCTGATCAACTTCTTCAATCTTGCCTTCGAAGCCCTTTAGAGCGCCGTCAGTAATCTTCACAAGGTCGTTAACACGAAGGTCAATCTGATATTTTGGCTCCTCAACGCCCATTCTTTTTTTGATTCTATCGATCTCTTCTTTTGACATTGGAGTTGGTCTGACGCCGAAACCGATAAAGCCTGTGACGTTTGGAGTATTTCGGACAACATACCAAGAGTCGTCAGTAACGATCATGTCAACCATCACGTAGCCTGGAAAAATTTTCTTTTCGATGATTTTTCTTTTACCGTTTTTGATCTCGATTTGTTTCTCTTTTGGAACGATAACATCAAAAATTTTCTCTTGCATGTTTAGAGACTCAATTCGCTGTTTTAGCGACTCGCCTACCTGCTCTTCATAGCCAGAGTAAGTATGGATAACATACCAGTTTCTCTCACCAGTTTGCTTCATTGTTAGAAACTTCTTCGCGCCTTCACTTGGCTCTTCAATTTTTGTTTCGTCTTTTTCTTTATCCATAAATCCCCTAACTCCTATGCTGAACAACGTATTCTACCAACCGAGCAAGTCCAAAATCGATTGCCGCAGTCAGAGATATCGCTATCGCAGCTGAGATTATAACTATAATTGTATGATTGATAACTACTTTTTTTGTTGGCCACGTAACTTTTGTAAGTTCGTTCCACACCCCTTTGAAATAATCAAATATGGCGTTTTTCATAATTATGCTTTAATAGAGAGAACCTTGATCAACGTAAAGTGCTGTTTGTGACCCAGATTTCGTTGGTATCTCTTCTTTGGTCTGAACTTAGTTGATTTAACTTTTTTTGTGCTGGCATCACCAATGAATTCAGCTTCTACAGTAGCACCTTCGATAAAAGGAGCTCCTACTTTAGTACCTTTGTCAGTGTCGACGATCAGAACATCCGAAAAAATGAGCTTCTTATCGGAAGGCTCTTCTAGGATGTCGATCTTGTATTCTTTACCTTCTTCAACTCGGTATTGAACACCTTTACTTGAAATGATTGCAAACATGATTTTTCTACTCCTAACTTAAAAAAGCCCGTGGGGCTATCTATAAGATATATATTATCAGATAGGGCCAAATTGTCAAGAGACTAAAATGTAATTTTCTCATGACGAATAAACACACTCTGGATAAGCCCAATTGCCATCATTGAGACCAAAAGCGATGTTCCGCCATAGCTCATAAAAGGCAATGGAATACCTGTGACAGGCAAATAGCCGATATTCATACCGACGCTGATCAAAGCTTGGAAAAAGAACATTCCGAAGGCACCAAAAGCACACAGCATCCCAAAATTATCACGTGCGTGAGCGCCAATATCAAGAATTCTGATAAGCAGGAAACAATACAAAGCCAAGAAGATGGAAGTCCCCAAGAAACCAAATGATTCTGCGATACCAGCGAAAATGAAATCTGTATGTGCTTCTGGTAAAAATTGTAGCTGCGATTGAGAGCCTTTGCCAAGTCCTTTGCCGATCAAATTGCCAGAGCCAATTGTAATCTGCGCCTGCTTTACATTATATCCTCGACCGTAGGGATCAATATCTGGATTTATAAATACGGCAATTCGTTGGCGCTGATAATCACGAAATACATGCTCGAAAGGTTTTATTCCTTTAAAAGCCAAGAAAGCGATCAGAATAATCATTATAACGAAACCGAGCAGGACTGAGATTTGACTTTTCGAGGGTCGAGAGGCGAGAAGAATAGTAATATAAACGAAACAAATAATAATAGCAGTGCCGAGATCTGGCTCCATAAGAATAAGAACAAGCGGAATCGCCAGAATGATAAAGGAGACCAAAATATGCTGCCATTTGATCTTGTGTATCTTGTTCGAGAAATAAGCCGATAGTGTGAAAATCAAACTAATTTTTGCCAGCTCTGAAGGCTGCAGACGGAAAAACTTGAGATCAATCCAATTCATCGCTCCATTGACAGATTTACCATATAGATAAACCCAAACCAAGAGAAGGAGCGAAACGGCGTAAAAAATCCAAGCCGTTCCCTTAAAGTAGCGATAATCAGCAAAGGAAAAAACGAGCATAATAGCCAATCCAACGATCGCAATCATTCCCTGCTTCAGCCCCAAGCCATCGTTCGTTGTGCCCATAACGAGACTATAAATCAGGGCAACGCCAATCGTTGTAAAAATTACTGGCAGGACCAGGAGACCGAAATCAAATGTTCGAATTTTGGTAGGCATAGAAATACTTTAGCTGAAAATAACAATTGATACTAGATTCGCTTAGTGATGGCAAAGAAGTGAATTACTCTACTTTATCTAAAAATCAGCTCCCGAGAGAGCTGATTTTTGTATCGTGAACCATTTATTTCGTAAGTAGTCCGCCCCACTCTACTAGAGTGAATCCGACTCTTTCTGGTGCAGATAATCTCTGAGGTTTCAAATCGATTGATTTGTTTAAGCCCTGAAAGTCGAGAAAAATTCGGATTGTGGTGTCTGGCTTCGGTGTGACTGTGAGCGGCGCCAAACGATTCATGTCCCTTGTGCCAAACCAAGTCAGCCTCGTATATGGGGTAGAAGGCATTTTTGGCAGCCAAAATGCCATAAAGTCAGCTTTTTCCTGTGAATTCAAACCCAAGCGCGTCAAATGATCTTCGAGTGTGGCCTTAATTTCGCTGGATTTTACGACGAAGCCAGAATCTGCAGCTGGATAAACACCATCACCGGTGCCCTCCCAGAAAAGATTTGGGTAATTAATGCCATCAAGAGTCAGCTGTCCATCTGGGTGAGCCAAGACATTCCAGCCATTGTTGTAAGCTGGCTCGCTCTTTGTAACTTGAGCTCCGACCTTGACGCTAACATTTGTATCGGAAGTTGGGTAGAGATAGACAACTGGTTTGCCACATTCGCCCATCGGTCCAACTTCATTATTCATGAAGACAATATAGTCGCCAAGAACATCTTTCCAAAGAAAAAGAGCAGGCTTGTTGAAAAAATCTACAGCAGAAATGGCATCAGCGCCTCTGCCATTAGAATAATTGTAGTAAGCCGTAGTGATAATGGCGTCGTTTTGGCTCGAGACGGTGTAAACCTTATCTCCGGTTGAAGCCGTTGCATAAGTAGTAATGCGATCAGTGATATCAGCCGTACGAGTCAATATAGTAGCAAGAACTGGACCACCACAAGCAGCCGTACTGTTTGTGCTGTATTTCGCCGAATCTTTTGCACCTGAAGGCAGTGTGATGTTTGCAACTCCGCTATCAGTCAAGAACGCGATATCCTCAACATAGCCAGAGATTGTACCATCAGCATGCTTCAAATACAAACTTCTATTTAAGTAAGGTTGTGTATTGTCGCCTGAGAGGAAACGGTAGATTGAGCCAGACGTCGTCGTCGCCACCAATTTTGGATCAACCAAATCAGAAAAAAGCTGATATGTGCCAATGCCGCCGATTAGTTTCAAAGTCATTTTACTATCAGTAACAATCTTGTCTGGGCTTGCAAGCTCAGCATAAGCTGCAGTCTTCGAATCGATGAAGGTTTTGGTGCCATAACCGACCAAAATAGTTGATTCGGCTGCATCGGACGGATTCTCCGAACTATTCTTCAAATAATAATATTTGCCATCCGTTGTTTTCTTAAATCTAACGATCGAGCTTGCCCCTGGACCATCTGGCGGAATCAGGCCAAGAATCATTTCGCTGCCATCAGTATAGTTTGCGACTTTGTAGAAATTCGCCATACTAACGTCATATGCCATTTTGATAATTTGTGGATTATCAATTTTTACTGGGTCGATCCACTTAATATTAGAAGTAACTGTTGTTCCACTTGTCACAGCTACGCCAGTCGTGACAGCGCCAGAGGTGACAGCTGTACCAGATACAACAGTTCCGCTCGTAACGGTAGTACCGCTTGTGCTTGTCTCACTAGTCGCAACTTCGGCGACCTTTTTGTGCAAAAAAGGAATACTATCGCGATATGCATAGACTAAACCCGCACTCGAGAGCACCAGAACTCCGATCAAACACCAAAGCAGCACCTTTTCTCTCTTTGTCATTCGCCTCCATTTATAGAACGTTATTGATTACTAAGTTGTATAGTTATTTTATCATAGCCGATACCAGTGTCGCTAGTAGGCAAACCGAGATCGCTACGAATTTTGGTTATAAAATCGGTCTTTTCGCTTCCACGAAGAAGCTCGGGCTGGAGCTTCTTGCTGATGATTGGCAATAATACAATTTCCAGACTGTCGCCCTTAAATTTGCCCGCAATTATCAAGCCTCTCTGAGTCGGCTCAGACCAAGTCTGATCAAAAACAAAGTTACCAATCGAGTAAAATATCGGACGATTCTTGTACATTTCAGCATCTTCTATCACATGTGGGTGTGAACCAATGACGATATCGGCGCCAGCATCGATCCAGCTATGCGCAAGATTTTCCTGTGATGCCGAGTGAATAGCCTCATACTCGGTGCCCCAGTGCGGCATGATCAATACTCGATTACCAGCAGCTTTTTCAGATTTGATAATATCTGTCAGATCCTTATTCACCTCAAGGGATTCGATGGTGATGACGCTGAGCTTTGACGTTCCAGAGCCAAAGCTCGCGATAGAGGTATCATCAAAAGTGTTTGCCGAGCCGATAGGGATGATATTCTTTTCGTTTAGCACTTTGACAGTATTCGCAAAGCCGGCCTTGCCTGCATTCATCGTATGATTGTTTGCTAAGCTTACAGCATTTACGTGCAACCATTTCAGAACATCAGCTGTCTTAGGCGGAAAATTAAATATCAACGAGTCAGTCTGGTCAGCAACGATCGGCTCGGCACTGATTGGTCCTTCGAGATTTACTAGCGAAAGATCAGTCCCCGAGAGCACTCTATCCCCAAAATTGGCGAATATATCATATATTTTGTTATCACGAAATTTATAATCGACGGCTCGGTCAAACATCGAGTCCCCTGCTAAAGTAAAAGTAACCTCATCGAGAATCGCAGGATTTTTCTCACCAATCTCGTAATCGCCAAGAATGTAGCTTGTTGCTTCCGCATCGCGATCACCTGCGATAATGCCAGAATTTGTATTTTTTTCAAGCCGAAATTTGTTTGCACCATGAGCTTTTGACCATGCAAGCAGAAGCGCAAGCGATTGATTCGAGTCGACCTCTGCGCGCCAGACCAAATCCTCATCCAGATTATTTAGGGCTCGAAGCGTTAAGCTATCGTGGAGCTCAGAGAGAGATGCTGGCTGATAGTGCGAGTCATCCACAGAAGTGACAAGCAAGCACTTGTCGGTGCAATTTTTTATCAAATTATCGGCCAGCAAAGCCACTTTTTCTCTTGATGTATCTTGCTTGATGATTATCGGCACAATCTTAGCGTTAGGAAAAGAGCTAGCAATGTCAGATAATATATTTTTGATCCCATGCTCGCCGAGGAAGGCACCTTCATCAACGCCAGCCAAATCTTTTGGTATATTGCCTATAATTTCTGTTGCTGGCTCGATTTTCGCTGTGCCAAGATCCCAGAGTTTGCTCGTCGTCAAAATATCCGCATTGCCAGTGTTAAAATGATTTGGCGAGACAAGGATGATTGTCTTCGGCGATATACCGTTGCTGATTCTAGTGAAATAATCTAAACGATCCTTTGCCATCAAATCATGGTGCGGGACTGTGACTCCAACAATACGTAGGTCGTTTTCTGACTTTTCTAGCGTAGCCGTGGACGAACCGCTAGAGGTTACCATAGTTGCCGAATTATCTTGAGTATGCAAATTCGTTTTTTTGACAATAAAAAAAATACTGGTTCCTATCAGAAGCAATATTATCAAAATGGTTAGCCAATATTTCATTTTTTTGGTGTTTATTTTTTTATATCACGCTGAAGTGTGGACTACGTTTCAGAATTAGGTTTAATCGTTGTCTATGTTGAAAACTTTATTGCGAGAAGTCAGTCCTTTGACAATTGTAATCAAGCTTTTTGGAATTTTGTAAAAAGCCGAAAGTGCATCGATCACCTCTAGTGTTGCCGCGCCTCGAAATGGCTTGCCAGTAACCCAGACCTTGAGACTACCGTCACTATGTTTTTCGACTTTCAGAGTTTTTGCGTTTGGAATTACACGTACAGTTATCTTCATAATAAATCTTTAGGTTAAATTATTCTTTTCTTTTGCTTGCTCATCTAAAGCGAGATTTACCAGCGCATCTGCGGCTGAGTTTTCTTCGCGTGGAATGTGAACAAAAGAGATCTGCAAGTGCATCTGATTTATCATAGCCCTGATTTTTACTACAAAATCTTTGAGCCGAGCTTCTTTTACCTTCCACTTACCGTTTATTTGCTCGACAACCAATTTAGAATCTAGGCGGCAAATGACTTTTTTGTCTGATAAATTGTTATCTGCAAACCACTTGCTCTTCAGTAAAATTTCGAGCGCTCGAATGATCGCCGTGTATTCCGCCTCATTGTTTGTACCATCGCCAATGCACTCTTTGTGACTATGCATTTGCTTGCTCGAATCATCAAAAAAAACGATGCCGATACCAGCTGGCCCTGGATTGCCCCTCGATCCCCCATCAGTATTTATATAAATCGTGTCCATAGTATTTTAAACTCCCAATCCGACTTTATCCTGAACTTCTTTCAGCGTCTTCTTTGCAATCGGAGCAATTCTCTCTGCGCCTTCACGCAAGATCGCCTTGAGCTTGTCTTCATCTTGTAGCAATTCGAAATATTTATCTTGAATTGGTTTCAAGTAGTCAATCACGGCTTCAGCAACAGCCATCTTGAAGTCGCCATAGCCCTTGCCAACAAATTCTTTTTCCAGCTCTGCGACAGATCTGCCCGTAACCTCACTCATGATGTTGAGTAAATTTGTAATCGCAGGCTTGTCCTCCCGAGTAACAATTTCGCTACCAGAGTCCGTCACAGCACGCTTAAATTTGTTGCGAATTGTTTCCGCATCATCAGTCATCGCAATATAGTTAAGCGGTGAAGCCGCTGATTTGCTCATCTTCTTCATCGGATCATCTAGCCCCATGATACGAGCACTTTCTTTCTTGATTATTGGCTCTGGGACTACAAAAGTTTCTCCGAATCTAGAATTGAATCTTTGAGCTATATCTCGCGCCAACTCGACATGTTGCTTTTGATCATGACCGACTGGGACATGAGTTGTGCCATATAGCAAAATATCAGCCGCCATAAGGACTGGATAATCAAACAAACCAACACCAACAGAGTCGGAGTTTGAATTTTTAGCGGATTTCTCCTTGAACTGAGTCATGCGTGAAAGCTCGCCCATCGTTGCGATTGTGTTTAGAATCCACATGAGCTCAGAATGCTCTGATAGGCTGGACTGGACATATATCACAGACTTACTTGGGTTTACTCCGCAGGCAAGATAGAGTGCCGCTGCGTTCAAAATATTTTGCTGCAAAGCTTTTGGGTCCTGTGGAACAGTTATAGCATGAAGATCGACTACGCAAAAAATCGCTTGATCAGCCGTGTCCTGCGTATCCACCCACTGCTTGATCGCGCCCAGATAATTGCCCAAATGAATGATGCCACTTGGCTGAATACCTGAAAATATTCTTTTTGTCATAATAATCTCCAAAATAAATAGTTTATCTATCTAAAAATAGCTCAAAACGTCGAAACTAGCAAGGATGCTGAGTGGCGGAGTCTCCCTCTTGTCATTCCAGCCTGTAGCTCGAGAGGTGGAATCCAGGCTATATAATTGTGTTATATAAATCTTCCCAATTGTTGTTAAACTCTTCAATGACCCTAACTTTCCACTCTCTTTTCCAAGCCTTGATATTCTTCTCTCTGGCTATCGCTGAATTCACATCCTTCGCAATTTCGTAGTAAACCAATTTATCTACGTCATGCTTGCTAGTAAACCCTTTGACTTGGTGATTCTTATGCTGCCAAACACGTTTGACTAGATTATTTGTCATTCCTACATACAGCGTTCCGTTTCTATCGCTAGCGAGAATATATACGAAATAATTTATATCCATATGAAACTAAGATTTATAAACCATATATTAGCCTGGATCCCAGCCTTCGCTGGGATGACAAATTAACCATTAGATGACAATTAGTTAATTTATCAGTTGTAATTTCTCGAAGTTGTGCCAGACAAAACATTGATATCGAAAAGCTCTTGTTGCTTTAGCGCACCACGAGTTTTCACATTTATATTGTAAAAAACATAAGCCTGCTGACGATTAGCCGCAGTTTCCATAACTTTGCTAGTTGGTGCATAACCACCAAAGTTGATCACAACATCATTCATCAGATCAAGATCAGGCACACTTCCGCCAGAGATTTCATTCCCATTTTTTTTAATATTATTCACATCTGTCAAATCAAGCGTCGTCTGACCCTTTACCTCCGCGTAATACAGCATCTTGTCAGTCGAAACAGAATCATTATAGTAAACTTTGTAGACCAAGTTACCAGAGTTATCCTTCTCGGCTAGCACGAGTGTATTTGCTTTAAATTCGCTGGCTAATGAATCACTTGTCGAAATGGTTGTTAAATCACTATGTTTAGGACCACATTTCAAAGCAACTGAATCGCAATCAAACAGCGCGATTCCAGACTTATAGAGCACACCTGTTTGAGTAGTGCCGTTTGAATCATTAAATGTGACACTGAGCTCAGTATTTGCTTTCTTAATATCTTCACCCAAAATATCTGCGATTCTTCTAGATTCCTCAGAAGAAACACGCATCGCCTTGAGCTTGGCGAGATAGTTTGCGCTGTCTGTGATCGCACCAAGTGCCATCATCATCACGATCGCAAAAATAGTCGTGGCAATGAGCAGCTCGAGAAGGGTGAAGGCTTTTGATTTTTTAATATTTGATTTGTTCATGAAGAATAAATAATTAGTAGTTTGGACGCCAATTTGTCAGTACTTCGCTGATACTCGTTGTTTGAGCTGAGCCATTATCCCAGCCGACTGTGACAGTTACTTTCACCGCATTCTCAGCTGGTAAAACATCCCCACCACTTCCGATAGTATTATTTGGCGGCATGCTAGCATCAGAAATAACTGAACAATTAACTTTGCGCGAATAATCTAGTTTGTCCACACTTATCGTTTCCCAATCGTTAGAAGTAAGCGCTGGGACTAATACAAACCGACTTAGTGGGCTAGGGGCAAAAGATATTTTCAAATTGTCCGCCGTATTCGAACTCCACTTTGGCGTCGAAGAGCTATTATATACAAAATCGCTCCAGTTTTGCTGAGTGGCATCTATCCAGTTGGTATCACGAATCTGACGAACAATCTCGAGACCTTGCTGAGCCAAGAGCATTGCTTGGGCCTTTTCGTGGAGAGAAGATGATCGATTGAGTGAGCCACGGCCAGCTGCCACGAGCGCATATAGCAAAATCACAATTATTGTTGCTGCAATAAGCGTCTCAATAAGACTAAAAGCTTTTTTGGTAGTATTTTTGATCATTTACTAAATTTCAAAGTTACATTAAAAGGTTTGTTTGTGCTAGAAACGCTGACTCCATCGTTTGAGACACCCTCGAAATCAAAACTCGCCAAGTTGTTCATGCCGGATATTTTATTATCGATGAAAGTTATATGAGTTTTCCCAGAGGTTGCAATATCACATTTCACCGTTGGATTTACTGGACAAATTAGAATATAGCAATTCGCATCACACTGGATATTCTCGTCAGTCTTACCAAGTCCAGGATTTGACGAATTATTATCCAACTTCTCAACAGTACTTATATCATCCCAATCCGCATCACCAGGAACTGATTTATCAGTCTTCTGCAAGACAAATGCCTGATTTTCCACTATCACACGATATGCCTGAACACTCGTATTTTCTGGACTTCTGGAGAGCAAGTAAGTTCGCTGCATCAACATCTTCACTTCGTCGGCCTTTTGCTTGAAATCGCTGCTACGACCAAACTTCGCAAATGCTGGAACACAATAAACAGCCATAAAGCCGATTATGGAGATAACCACCAAAAGCTCGATTAAGGTGTAGCCCTTTTTCATATTATTTCGTACAGTTCCCGATCACAGCAAAAGTAGGTGGAACAATTGGACCTGCAAAGTTTGTGCCCGTTTTTACGTATTTCGGACAGTTTCCGGTGCCAATTGGATCAGGCACAGTGATTTTATCTTCAGCAGTAGGTTTTTCCAGAACGGCATACAAAGTGAAGCTTGTAGATTTTGTACCGAGGGTAGCACTTGAGGCATACTGATACTGCTGATCATATTTCGTAGAAGCTGGATTCTTCGGATCAGTCGGCATAGCAGGAAGATATGTAGGCACAAGAGCAGCTGTAAGACCTGAATTCATAACAGTATTTAAATTGGTTGTGTCAGATGGATCTAGGGATGGATATGACTTATTATCAGTGCGATAAAATTCTAGCGCAGTTGCTATTTTCAGTAAATCAGCTTTTCTCAGAGAATCCCGTGATCTTTCTTTTGAACCGTTTATCTGTACAACAACAACAGTGGCCAAAATAGACATGATGCCGATCACAACTAGCAGCTCGACCAGGGTAAAGCCTTTTTTTGATTTCATATTGCCCTCCAAATTTCAGTTTATAATTATCAAATTTCAATCTGCTGTCATTCCGGACTTGATCATGGCCCCGTAAATAGGCACAAACGGGGTAAAGATCCAGGAAGCCTTCTTCTGAATTATATTCTGGATCCTGAATCAAGTTCAGGATGACAGAATTATTTTTTGTCATTCCCGATCAGGTCGGGAATCTATATATTCCGCCTGGATCCCACCTCTCGCGCTTACAGGCTGGGATGACAGATGAATTTTTTAAATTCTAATTTATAATTTATTTTAAATTAGTAAATTTTAAATTTTAAATTTGACGCGAAAGCGTATCAGTATAGTCCGCTTGTGTACCAGCTAATGATCGCAGGGCCATAAGTCAGGCCAATCAAAGTAGCCAAGATAAGAAATGGTGCAAAGGGCAGTGACTCCTTCAAGTACTCACGTTTCAGAGATTTATGTTTTATAAATACATATAATAGGCCAACGACAGAGCCGAGGACAAAAGCGATAAACATCGAAAGAAGTGCAGTCCATAGCTTTATCGAAGGATTGAAGCCTAGCAAGAAGCCAAGGATGAGACCGATCTTGATATCGCCGGCGCCCATCCACTTCTCCCTAGAAACAAGGACAAGTATTGCCAAGAAACCGCCACTGACAAGGCCACCAAGGATCATCTCGATCAAGCCAAAGTGGCCAAAATACCAGCCAAATGCAGCTGAGAGCACAAGTGCGATCCAGACAAATATTTCTGGTACAGTCTGCGTCTTCAAGTCGTAGACAAAGACAACAGTGAGGATACAGAATATAATGAGATAGACGACGAGCGCCCAACTGATTCCAAAAAAGAGGAATAGAAAGACAAAAAGTAGACCTGTGCACAGCTCGACAATCGGATATTGATAAGAAATTCCCTTTCCACAATACCGACACTTAGCGCGAAGCATGACAAAAGAAAGAAATGGGATCAGATCATACCACCTCAAGATCTTCTTGCACGAAGGGCAATGTGACCGGTCATAGAGAATGGTCCTAAGCTCGTCCATACGAAAGATGACAACATTTAGAAAAGAGCCGATCGCTAGGCCCAATATAAATAGAAATATTATGTAAAAAATGTCCATTGATAATCCGTTTCTGCAAGTGGGCTTGCCTTAGATAGTAACTTCAGACGTCAACAAGTTTATTGTTCGAGCTACACACAAGCGAAAACTGAAAATCTCAAACTTCTCACTCAAGCTACTCCGTTCGAAGAATAATTAACCGTAAGTGGTTTAGAATGACCCTCTTTCATTATCTATTTTTTATAAACTTTGCCCTCTTTTAGTTCGGCACAGATCTATGCCGAACGTAAAAGAACGTAAACTCCTAGAAACCTTTTTTCACGCATTTTGTATTGTCGCACTGAATGGCAACAACAGCTGCTGAAAATGCAGTTGAACCAGTTTGGCTTCCACCTATAGCAGTAAATTTGAAGCTAGTTCCAGCAGTAGAACCACTATTATTGTCTGCCGCAGCAGTACCATAAACCCAACCAGATGAATTAGCAGTAATATCCGGCCAAATTCCAGGAGCATTTGTCGAATCAGTACAAACATTTGTTGTGCCATTCGCATTTGGAGTGACCAATGTAGACGAATTTCCATCCACACATATAACTGCAATAGATTGAACTGAATCTAAAGTCTGTAGCGCGGAAGTATTTTTTGCCTTCGAAATATTGCTGCTAACACTAAGTGTCACAACAGTTGCAAGAACAGCAATGATTGCGATTACAACCAAGAGCTCTACGAGCGTAAAACCTTTTAACTTTTTCATTTTTTTCCCTCCATTTTCATATTTTCTTAAAAGCAGATATCTGCTTGCTTCAAGTCTGCTTGACAAGAAGCAAATTTTTATATAAAGCTTTGATCGACCGAGCAAAGACATTAATAACTAATTAAAATTAACATTTTATTCTTCGAACACTGGTATTGAAGTGAGAAGTTTCCGTTTCTAGTTCTCGCCCCAGTCGCATCGTTCGAACAATATCTGATTAAATTACTTACAAATATTATAAGCCATTTGTATAAACCATGCAAATGTTAACCTGTAAAATTGCCCATCTGAATGACTGGCATATAGATAGCAAATACTAGAAAAATTACGCCCGCAGCGACAAGTAAAAGTACTGCTGGCTCAATAAGCGAAGTGATGGCTTTAGTCAAATCAGAAGTTGACTGAGCATAGTACTGAGCCACTTTGAGCAAAACCTTATCCAGCTCGCCAGTCTCTTCACCAACTGCCGCCATGTTACCGACTAGCGGCGGGAAATACCTTTCCTTCATCAGCTGTGCAGAGAGAGACATACCCTTCTCTACCTGACCAGAGACTCTCATGATTGCCTCTTCATAGACTGGGTTGTCCATCACTGTTGCACTGATGCGCAGCGCATCGAGCAATGGCACTCCTGCGCCAATAAGCATCGACATCGTTCGAGTGAAACGGTACATATAGATGCCCATGAAAACATTTTTTAATCCTGGAATCGAGATTTGCAGCACGTGAATTGCTTTAGATCCTTTCTCAGTCCCAAGCCAATACCTTGCAAAAATTACAAAGCCACCAAGCACGATCAAAACTAGCCACCACCAATTAACCATAAAGTTCGACATACCGAGCAATACTTTTGTAATAATTGGCAGCTCTTGGTTGTTTTGTGTGAACATAATCTTTAGCTTCGGCACGACCATGACCATCATAACAAATGCAGCTCCCACCAATGCAACCAAAATAAACGCTGGATAATATAATGCTGACTGAACTTTTCCAACGAACGAGCTATCGTTTTCTATCTGGTCTGCAAGCTCATTTAGAACAACATCTAGCTTGCCTGTACTCTCTCCAGAGTTGACGATACTGACAAAAACTCGATCAAACGCCTCAGGATGCTTGGAAAGAGCGGAAGAAAAATTGAAACCTTCTTCAAGGTCAGTATAGATATCGACAAAAATCTGACGTAAATGGTCGTTTTTGGCTTGCTTTGCTAGAAGGCTAATAGCTTTGGTTAGCGGCAGACCAGCGTTTAGCATAGTTGCAAGTTGACGTGAGAAAACTGCCTTGTCTTTGATCGAGACTTTATTGAAAATCGAAGCTCCAAAGCTCTTTTTCTGCTCAGGGGTAATCTCAATAGGCACCAAATTGTGACGCACCAAAACCTTCTCAGCCTCTATCTGATTATCTGATCGGACTGTGCCAGTCACAATCTCACTTTTATCATTTTTTGCCTTATATAGGTAACGTGGCATTTATTTGGGGTGATTAATTACTAATTTAGTATACCATCATCTTAAAGCTCTTTGGATCAAGTGAATAATTCAAGGCTTCCTCGAGGGTAATATCCCCTCTCGAAACATACTCAGCCAGCACCTTATCCAGACTGATCATACCATCAGCGGCAGAAGTCTGGATTACATTTGGTATTTGATAATTCTTCCCGTCTCGAATCAAACTCTTGATCGCTGTGTTTGCGATCATTATCTCTGCTGCAAGGACTCGTCCACCATTTATCTTTGGGATCAAACGCTGAGAGACGACGCCGAGCAAGACTGAGGCAAGCTGACTAGAAATCTGCTGCTGCATATGCGGTGGAAAAACGTTTACGATACGATCAGCGGTTTGTGAAGCAGAGTTGGTGTGCAAAGTAGTAAAAACCAAGTGGCCCGTCTCAGCCAAAGTGATCGCGGCTTCGATCGTCTCAAGATCACGCATCTCACCAATCAGGACGACATCTGGATCTTCACGTAAGGACGATCGTAACGCTCGAGCAAAAGAATTGGTATCAGAACCAACTTCACGCTGTGAAATCAAACTAAGTTTGTGCTCAAATACGTATTCAATCGGATCTTCGATGGTAATAATGTGCTTGCGTTTCTCGCGATTTATCTTGTCGATCATGGCTGCCAGAGTCGTCGACTTGCCAGAACCAGTCGGGCCTGTGATGATGACAAAGCCTTGATTGTGCTCGGTGAATTTCTCAAGTATTGGCGGAAGTCCGAGATCAGCAAAGCTACGAAGCTCTTTTGGGATCAGACGCAATGAAGCGCAAGTTGAGCCTTTTTGATAAAAAACATTTGCACGAAAACGCATATTTTGAAAGCCAAACGAGAAATCAATCTCACGTTTCTGCTTCAGTGAAAGCAACATATCCGATGGCGTAAAGGTTGATACAAGCTCTTTTGCCTTCGTTTCATCGACAACGGCTGCCTCAGGAATCGGCATAAGCTTACCGTCAATACGCACATTGACTGGTACGCCAACGTTTATATGTATGTCTGATGCATTGTTTGAAATTGCATAATTGAGATATGTTGATATCTCGCTGCTTTTTGTATCGGCCATACCCCTCCAAGGATTTTTATATATATTTATTATATCTTATGTTGTGTCGCACTTACAAGAAAATTCTTGTATATATTTTTGTCATTCCCGACCTGATCGGGAATCTATATATTCCCGCCTGGATCCCAGCCTTCGCTGGGATGACAGAGCAGGGAGATCCTCCGGTTCCTCAGGATGACAAATAAGCTGCTGCCACTTTCTTTACAATTGGCACTTGATAATTACTTGATAGTTACTTGATAATTGATATTTGACCATTAACCATTGACCATTGATAATCCAGCTAGTCCGTCACCACCGCTTGGAATATCTCGTCAACGGTCGTGGCCCCCATAAATGCTTTGATAATCCCGTCTTGTTTCATCGTAATCATTCCGTTTTTGATCGAAGCTTCCTTGATATCATTTGCTGATTTTTTCTCTATTGCTAGCTCCTCAATATCAGGATTCATCGACATGACTTCGTAAATACCAACACGACCACGATAGCCGTCATGACACTCAGAGCAGCCACGTCCATGGTAGAGCTTGAGCTCGGCAGGAATTCTTTCGCGATCTTTGACGTTGTTCGCAGGGATCAAAGCCAGCTCAGCCTTGAGCTCATCCATCAGCTTCTGCGGCACAACCATTTCTTCTTTACACTTTGGGCAAATTCTTCGGACCAAGCGCTGTGCGATAATCAAATTGATAGAGGAAGTGATAAGAAAAGGCTCAACGCCCATATTGATCATACGAGGCAGGGCGCCAGCAGTATCGTTTGTATGCAAAGTTGAAAGAACCAAGTGACCTGTCAAAGCGGCGTGAGTCACCATGCCGGCGGTCTCACCATCACGAATTTCGCCAACCATGATTACGTTTGGGTCCTGACGCAAAATGCTGCGCAAGCCCGATGCAAAAGTAAAACCAATCTCTGGCTTGATCTGACACTGGTTGATACCAGCGATTTCGTACTCAACTGGATCTTCAAGAGTCACAATGTTGACGCCTGGCAAGCTGATTCTATTCAAAATTGCATAAAGAGTAGTAGATTTACCAGAACCAGTCGGCCCTGTGGCCAAGATCACGCCATAAGGCTTCTTGATCGCGGCGATCGTCTCTTCAAAAGCGCTCCCCTGCATGCCAAGATCCTCAAGTGAGAGCATCCCCTGACTTTTGTCCAAAACTCTCATTACGATCTTCTCACCATGAACGGTTGGAAGAGTCGAAACACGAACATCAACCTCACGCTCCTTAAATATTGTATCAAAACGACCATCTTGAGGAATACGAGATTCATCAATTTTTAGCTTCGACATGATCTTGATACGGCTGATAAATGGCGGATGAAATTTCATCGGCAACTTCAAAATATCTTTGAGGATACCATCAACACGGCAACGAATCCTTAGAACCTTGGCTTCCGGCTCTACGTGGACATCAGATGATCGATTATTTAGAGCATAGTCGAGCACAGCCGCTACAATGCGAGGCACAGAGCCCTGTTTCGCCGCTTCCGACAAATCTTGTTCGGTAATAATTTCTTTTGAGAGGAGAGACCCGAGATCCTTGTCATCTACCCACGAGCCCATTTCTCCCTCTGTATCAACGGCTTCTGGCGGAGTTTCAGTCGTAGTTTCAGTGGTAGTCTCTTCGACAGGCTTACTCTCGTCAGGAACTACCTTATCAGCCGCTTTTGGTGCAGCTTTCTCCTCCGCTACACCATTTTCGGGAATATCGGTTTCATGCAAGCTCTCGTTGTAGCTTTCCTCAGATTGGGTCGTGTCAATCGTCAGCTCAGACGAAGAATCATCAGGAGCTTCAGCAGTAGGTGTTGAATTTACCAAGCTTTTGAAGACGTCCTTGAGTGTTGGACCAGCATCAGAAGATTTGACCTTTTGATTTTTTAGCTTAGCCATTTCTTCGCTTGTGGATGCATCATTTGCCCAATTTGTATTTTCGGCTGATTTGGTATCAATAGTCATCACCCCAGCAGGCTGACTGGCCAAGTTTGGATTATTTAATCGATTGATAATGAAATCTATATCTTCTTTCGAGGTACCAAATTTTTCAAAATTGATCTTATTTTCGCTTCGAATAAAATTAAGGATTTTCAGTGTTGCAGGATCATCTGGCTTCTCGCAAGCAATAAGGTATGTCCCCTTCTTGTTCTGACCAAAAACTACGATCCTGTACTTCTCAATATAATCACGTGGAATTTTGTCTAGATATTCGTCTTTGATCACCTGATTCCGAAGAAAAATTGCAGGAACGCTTCCTTTCTTGATCAACATTTCGTTGTTATAACCCTTTTTGTACTGCTTCACCGCTTCATTAAAATCAGATTCACCAGTTAGAAATAATTCTATTTCAAGCTTCTTGTCTGAAAAAAGCTTCCCAATGCCTGTCTCGTAGCCAACAAGAAGATCGGCCGGGTTTGCAGTCGCAACACGGATCAGATTATCCTCGATACCGATCGGAAGTATTTGATATTTACGAGCCAGCTTCTCAGGGACCAGCGAGAGAACTGCCTCGGGAATATCAAGATTTTTGATCTCAATAAATGGCAACTTCAGCATAATGCCATATGCCTTGTTGATAGTATCTTTGGTCACGATTTTGTTTTTTAACAAGAAATTTTCAATTTCCCGATTCGTCTTTAGCCTAGCTTGCAGCTTTCTAGCATCTGCTGGATCAATCAAATCCTGCAATACAAAAACATCCAGAATCGACTGACTGGTCAAAGCTGGATCGAGATAATTATAATTCTGCGTTTGTGTAGGCATCGAGTGATTTGTGGATTTAATATTTCTACTACAAGCTAAAGCTTGGACTACAATTCGAACTTAGACCACGCTTCACTATGTGTCATAAGGCCAAAGCTAAGGTGTGAACGGATCGTCCTTACCAACTTTGTCGGCAGTAGGCGTAGTCACTGGCAAGGTTGCTTGAGATCTTAGATCGGCAACAAGTGTCGACGCTTGTTTGAGCGTATCGCCAAGATCGACAATCTTGTATTTAGGATTCGGAACAGCCTTTACAGTGGTAAGAGGTTGAGCATTTTGCCACATATAGTAGAAAGTGCCACAAACAACAGCAAGCATTACTAGGCTGCCGATGAGTGATAACATTTTTGAATCAATTTTCATTTTCATAGACTCTCCCTTATTTAGCGACCGAGCTAGCAGTCCGTTTGTATGCTTCGATAGTCAAGGACATATTGATAACATCTTTTGAGGTCGACATACTAATACTTTTGATATTGAAAAATCGTAAATCGCTCTGAATTGTCGCCATGAAACTCTCGATTTCTTGCAAAGTCCCAGAAATGCCAAATGAAATAGCTACTGTGTTGTCCGCACCATCTGTGATTGAAGGTGCTGGTATAAACATTCCTTCATTCTTGGCAATCGCTTCAAGCTCGGTAATCAAATTTGGCAAATCCTTGTCTTCAGGAATTGCAATTTTCAATTGATCGATGATCTCAGCCGCACCTGTTGCACTGAGTTTGGAAGCGTTTGTGTTGACGGAGGTAAGCTTCGCCTGTGCGGCGGTGGCATCGGCTTGATACTGATCTCGATCAGCAAGATTTTTGGCGTAGGAAGGTATTGCAACTTCCCAACACACGATGATCGCTGCGATACTAATAAGTATCGCACAAACTGCTTGAAATTTTTCATTATTGAACTTGAGCATTTGAACCTCCAGTCGTTGTGCCACTAGTTACTGAGCCAGAAGATACAGGAGCAAATTGGATAGTTGTGCTACCAGAAGCACTCGAGCCCTCATGAGTCTTGATAGCGGCAGGCAGCAAAGCTTTGTCAAAAGTGGCATTGATCGCCACAGGAACAGTGATCTTGCCGTCTTCACCACGAGTTGCCGAAACAGCACCAAGCGTAACCCCAGAAAGAGCATCTTTTTTGTCGACTTGCCATGCCTTAAGCGTCATGACCTGCTCGGCGGCAGAGCGAAAACTGTCGGTCTTACCGGTGAAGCTAATCACGCCATCGGAGCTAACAGCAAATGTGCTAAAAGTAACGTTTTTGTTTACATGCTCGAAAAATATTGGCAAAAAGTCGACCATCGAGAATCGATTGGCCTGAGCTGTTTTGAGCTGAGCAACGACCGCTTTGATCGCTATCACTTCGGCTTCGTTAGCTGCATCTTTTTTCTTTGTTATAGACACATCCTTGGTCGCAATATCAGCTTGAATCTCCACGACTTTAGAGTGGACACTCGAGCTCAGCATGAAAAAGAGAACCGTGCCAGCGACAGAGATAAATGCTGATGCCCAAAGCAAAATCAGAGGTATATTGACCTTATTTTTCTCATCAAACTGTGTGATTTCTGGTTCCGCCCCTTGAGCCGGAGCTGGCGCTGCCGAAGATTGCTCCTTCAACACATTTCCTAAGTCCATATTTCCCTCCTAGAACGTATTACTACTTACTATATTCTATAATATTATCTTTTCTTACACAATAGACATACAAAGTTTATTTTTCCTCCGCCCCCGTCGCTCCTATACCCCTTTGTCATTCCTGCGAAGGCAGGAATCCAGGCTATATAATTGTGCCGTACAAATCATCCCAATTATTATTGAATTCTTCAATAATTCGTATTTTCCACTCCCTCTTCCACACTTTGATATTCTTTTCTCTCTCAATTGCCGATTTTACATCTGGCGTGGCTTCATAATAAACTAATTTGTCGATATTGTATTTGTCGGTAAATCCTTCCACTTGGTGATTTTTATGTTGCCACACCCTACTTACTAGGTCGCTCGTAATACCGATGTACAATGTCCCATTTCGACCAGTAGCAAGAATATATACGTAATAATTGTTTAGCATAGCTTGTAATGATTTTATGATCTATATCTTTGCCTGGATCCCAGCCTTCGCTGGGATGACAGAGGAGAAAGACTGCTGACTCCTCTTCGACTCGATGATTTGCTGCTATTGCTTATTTCCCACTTCGCTTGGATTTGGAATATTCAGATATTTGAATCCTGGAGGTGCTGCCCCATCAACATCATATCCATAGTTGAAGCGATTGTTCGAGCTATCATTGCCTATCGACATATTCTTCGAGCTTACCGAGCCGTTGAAAGTTGAATTATTTCCGTTTAGATTGAAAGCATTTTCACAAAATACGTATGCCTGTATTGTATTTTTGTCGTTAAATGTACAGATGCCACCATTGACGGAGACGGTAATGCTTTCGTCCTCAAAGTCAGCGTCTCGTGTGCAGTGGACCATAAAGTTAGTAGTATTTTCAATCTTAAGCCCAGAAACATTATGAGTCCATTCCGTCGTATCAGTACCAGTCAAATTATTATCGCTTGTCCACGTTGAATTAGCTGGGCTGCTAGTCAGACTACAGAACGTTGCATTCTTGGCCGTCAAATCGACTTGGAAAGAATCAGTCGTTGCAACACGTGTTTTTGAAGTGGCTAAGACAATTGTAATCGGCAATGGGCAAATAAACATATCGGTGGTTTTGTTTCTTGAGATGATCCAGCCTTTGTTGAATTGTGAGCCTGAGTCGACAGCTGCACCATTCGAATTAGAGGCGCAGAGCAGGACACTGGTAGCATTATTTGAATCATAGAGTAAAACTGAATCGACATTCGACGTAGCTAAAGAATCCAATTTAATATTCCATTTACTGTTATCAAGTGTAGATTTCAAAATGATAGATTTATATTCATAACTGTTGCCCTCAATGTCTAACTTTTTATTAATGGTCGTTAATTTAGCTGCCTCGAACTCAATAGTTCTCGCATTTGAGCTCATGTTCTTAATCACTAAATTATAAAAATCGTTACTTCCAAGCACTTTTTGGGTTGAACCGGCTGCACCGTTTAGCTCTGCTGTCCAAGCAGGAGACGCAGAATCTGCAGCATTCTTAAATGTATTGCCGCCGCCGTTACCATTGATCCAGTCGCCAGCGACCTTAATCGAAGAAATATCGCTCACTGTAATGCGACCACCTGCTCCGTCTATAGTAAAGTTTTTCGCAACATTCAAAGACTTCCCCTGCAGGTCTAGACCAACTGCCGTGACGACATCACTCTTCAACACAAACTTTTGTAAAGCAAAGCCTGTCATATCACCCATGAAGGCAGGATTAGCACCAGTAGCTATATCGACTCTCGTGCTATCAGTAAGATTAATTTTGGAAATTTTATTAGAATTAGCACAGGAAGCCCAAATAAATCCATCTCCGCTAGCAGACACACCGACAGGACCTGTACAGACTGGTATATCCGTTATTTTTACATTTGTATTCGAATCCAATTTAGAAATTGTATTGCCTGCTGTACTACTGCTATTGGCGACATAAACATTGCCATCAGCTCCAACCGCAACACCTCGAGGACTGTCGCCTACTATAACAGTAACTTTCGTACCAGAAGATGGATCAATCTTTGAGACAGTCTTGTCAGCATAATTTGCAACCCAAACAAATCCATTGGAATCGATAGCCAGACCTTGGGGGCTGCTACCAGTTGCAAAGTTACTTACAATTCCTAGAGGACTAATCCTATAAACTCTATTTTCTGACGAACTAGTAACCCAGACATTGCCAAGGCTATCAGCAGTGATCCCACGTAAATTTAGACCAATGGAATAGCTAGACACAACCGCTCCGGTAATTGGATTTAGCTTCTGGACACTTGGACTTATTATGCTTGTCACCCAAACAAAACCATCTTTATCAATCGCCACGCCGTTCGGGGCAGTACTCGTCGTAAAATTCTGTTTGCTGCCGTCGCCAAGAATTCTTGTCACATAGTTTCCACTAGCATTTGTAATCCAAGCACTTCCGTTCGAGTCAACAGCAACTGAATTCGGCGTTCCGCCAACACTTATGTCAGCAATCTTCAGACCTGTGACCGAATCGATCTTCGAAACAGTGCCGGCACTCGAATTTGGAACCCAAACGTATGGCGTGCTAATAATAATTGGCGGAATGTCAGCCAGTTTCGTAACAGTATTGCCAATCTTGAAGTCGCCAAGGACATTTATCATCGAATCAGCAAATTTCCATTGGCCTCTGCCAGTGATGCCGCTATCGAAAGTAAGGTTATTGAGATTAATTCCAGAATTTAGTGATATATTTTTGATATCGGTCGACTTTGAATTGAACAACACCGTTCCAGTACCTGGAGTAAATGTTCCGGAAGTATGAGTGAAATTGCCAGCGATGCTCATCGTTTTATCTGCACTAGGAGCCGTAAATAAGCTAGTGCTACTATTTGTTTTTTGCGTAAAATCACCTGCCAAAGTCATATTAAATGCACTCGCATTTAGTCCACCATCGCCTACCGTCAGCGAATTAGCATAGAAATCATCAGCAATCGCCCAAGTACCTTTTGATGGCGGAATATAGGTAATGTCGCCCGTCGTAAAAGTGACTTTCGGGATAACACCATTTGCAAAGTTGGTCATATATACTGAATTATTTGCGTAAAAAGGCTTGCTAGTCGCATTTGTGGCAATTTGAGCAGCACTCAAAGCAGAATCATAAACTCTAGGTTCATCAATCTCGCCGGTAAAGCGATTCCAACTATCGCCATCTCTGCCAATCATCAGGCTAGACGTGGTGTTTTGAAGAGCACTACCTGTAAATGACTGCGTGGTAGGCTGTAGAGCTCCATCAATGTACAGCTTCATTAGTTTATCGGTGTTGTTCCACGTTGCAACCACATGCTGCCACTGATCAGTTTTTGCAGAAAAATCAGAATACAAAGTAACCCAAGCCGACCCAGTATAAATTCTAAATTTATATTTGGGGACACTATACGTGCCGTTATAAACGTACTCGACGCCAAGAGCATATGCGTTTTTTGAATTTACAGCGGCATCATAGGTCTTAGAAATGATATCACCAGAAGATGTTGCCGCACTATCGTTTTTTACCCAAGCTTCAAGAGTAATCGCACCCGAGATATTGCTAATAGCGGACTTGTTGCCACAATCCATATAGTTTTGCGCACCAGGACTAGGATAATTCCAGGCGTCAAAGGACGAATTGAATTTCCCCAAAGAAGACCAATAGATTGCATCGCCTCTCGTAGACCCAAAAGTGCAAGTATTTGTATTTACCGTCATATCTTTAGCTGTTGTGCCGAGATTATCATCAAATGACCAAGCGGCCTTAAGATTCACATTATTTGAACTTTCAAAAGTATTAGTAGCGTTACTCTTGTCCGTATGTGAATTACCGTAGTACATGTAGATGGTTTTGGAAGCATCCGCAGCAAGATCAGGAACATTAACTACAAAACGTGCATTCTGACCTGTACTGGTAAATTTGTCACGATAAAAACTGAGAGGCGAATTATTACTGTCAGTGAATATGATATCTGTGCCGTCTAACTGAGCTTTTGCATATATCCCTGCCCAATCTGAAGTAACATTCTTCACATTTAAGCTTGAAACATCAGCAGCAGAGAGCGCTCGATTATAGACTCTGACTTCATCCAAGGCACCCCTAAACTGACCATCTGGAAGAGTCGCATTTTTTCGGCCAAGGACAAAGCTGTCAGGATTATTTGCGTAGCTGAGTGGCGTTCCAGTACTGTATTTCACGCCATCAAAATACAGGTCGGCGCCATCCTTGCGAGACACCCCAACAACATGATGCCACTGGCCTGGTCCGACGGCCCATGTGCCGACATTTGTGATCCAATTACCGAACTGAATATCGTCATAGTTTGGACTTGCTCCGCCATTGGCGGTACCAAAGTAAAATCCATCTGTCTGGCTTGACTCGCCCATAAATATCTGCGGTGCCGTCCCGGCGAGCTCCTGATAGAACCACATGCTGGTCGAAAACTCGCTGCCAGGGCCAGGAATTATTTTGTTCGGAATATTTACATAATCGCCAGCGTTGGCAAATTTAAGGCCGCTACCCAGTCCGACTGAGCTGTCGAATTTACCCGTGGTCTTGGTTGGTCCGTTGATCGCTGCAGTATTGCCATTACCTGATGCATCCGTGCCGAGAATCGTATCTTCAAACGTATATCGAAGCGCCTCCGCGTCATCAAGAACAGTCTGGTATGTCGAAGTCTTACTTGTATCAAAATAGCTGTCTTGATTAGCCTGATCAAGCACACCAAGCTCCGTACTCGACAAAGCTCGATTGTAGATCCTTACATCATCCATCTTGCCAGTAAAACAAGAGAGCACAGGGAATGAATTGCCTGGAACATTAACTGCTCCGAGATAAAGAGATGCATCATTTATCAGTCCATTAGCGACTGGACTTGAACCAAGATATTGAAGCTTACCGTCAGCACCTTTATTCGCATAGAGTGCGACTTTGCTGCCATCTGCGACTACAACGACGTGGTACCACTGACCGTCTGCTACATTATAATTACCAGATGAGCTGTTTGGATTGTCCTCAGTAAAAGTACTTTTGTTTCCCCCGCTCATATTGCTCGTCATACCAAGCCGTCCATTTTTAACGGAAACGTTTAAATATGGATAAGCTGCGGAACTCGTTTTCACACCGAACAAGGTCGGGTCATACGTCCCCGTTGTGCTCTGTATCGTGTTCACCCACATTGAAATGGTGAAATTTTTCCCAAGCGAGCTAGTTGCGGCCACTGGCATAGCGATATAGCTATTTTTCGACGCATCAAAGGTAGCAACATTTCCGAACTTTCCGTCTGTTGAGATCGTCGCATTGCTGTTTGTGGCTGGCAAATTGTTGGTGCCAGAGTCGGCTACGCTGCCGGTTGGCGTCAGAGCAGCTTCGTCCATCTTGTACTCAGAAGTCAGACCATTTTTCAACGAATCTCCAGGATTGGCCACACCATAGTATGGACCAGCTACGGTGATCGCCTTTTGGTATTGATAAGGATTGCCGTTTGTATCTGGCGAAACCCAAGGTGTTTCGGATACATTTCCGTTGATAACAGTTTTGTCAAACTTTGAGCCTTCGTTTCCCGTCTGAATCTTCCGGTCGGTCGCATTTCCCAAAAAATTTACCGTTGAATTACCAGAAGCAAACATACCTGTCGGACTGTTTATCCAATCGCCACCATTTACAGTGATCGTGCAGGTATCTGAGGCAGTACAATTGGCAAAGCTTAGATTACCCGTGGAGGTAATATGAATATTTGGCGCAGTCGTCGATGCAGCGGTCGAAGTATTAGCTTTTGGCTGATAGACTCCACTTTTGCCGACAAATAAAACTTCTTTGTGGTTTAGGTCGCCCTGATTCACGACGTTCAAAACATATCTAGCCGAATCAACAGTGAAGATTATGTCACTCGATAGAGTCGATAAATTACTTGCCTGTGCAATCAATTTGTTCGTTACTGTTTGGCTACTACTAGCACCAATCGTCAGGTGATCTTCAAATAATTGAGCATTAAGAATATCTGTATTATTGAAAACAGTGACCAAATTAGCTCGCCCCATCGGCGTCACGCCTGCAAGATAAATCGTGATAGTATCGCCAGCATTTACCCCAACCAGCGGAACACTCCACTTTCCGTCCGCGCCAACATTCCCTTTGACTGATTGGATATTGTTGTTGATTGCAACCGTTACAATATTGCTCGCGGCGGCACAAGGCGAGCTATCTAATTCGTCATAAGTATAGCAAGTGCCAGAAATTGATCTCGCGCCAAAAATCCAGTTTGTATTGCTGCCGAGATCAAAAACCGTCAAAGTGCTTACATCTATTTTAGAAATAACGCCGCCAACCAAAGACTTATTGTAAGAATCACGTACTGCCAGATAGTTCAAGTTTCTGCCCAATGCACTCGTGTCATTCAACGAAATATTCCACTGAGAACCAGCGACTTCGCCTTCGATAAACAATGTGCCGGCAGTAGCACCAGTGGCTGTCCAGATACCTTTGACCTGCGTATTCGAATCTTTGGCAAAAACCAAATGTTGCTCAGTCGCAACCTGCTTCGCTAAATTATAGAAAGTTGTGTCACCTGAAATTTTTTGAGGTCCATCGGCTTTATTGAGATTTACTGTCGATGTATTATAGCTCAAGACTGAGGCGCCACCAGTATTTGTCCAGTCCCCTGCTACATAAATCGTCGAATTACCAGCCGTCAACTTCCCGCCAGCTAGCACCACATTTCCGGCAATATTCGTAACCTTGTTGTTTAGATTCACACCTAAGTTTGTCACATCAGAATGATTCACATACAAACTGTTTTGCAGATTTATCTGATTATCGGTAAATTGCCACTGACCATTGTAAGCACCATTTGTGTCGGGATCGCTGTCAAAAGTCAGATTCCCAAAATTCTGATTATTATTATTGATCAGTTTGATCGCAGTGATTGGCGTACCAATTGGATTCACAAAATCATTCTTATCGGTAGAGTTAAAGGTAACATTGCCATCTTTTGACATAAAGGTACCCTGATTTGTCCAATTTCCACCAACGCTAATGCTTCGGCTTCGGCCATCGAGCGTACCAGCCTTGATCAAAAGATCGTTTTGGACATTTGTCTTGTACTGAGCCGTATTCGCGTTGTTTGTGTAGAGATCGGTAATCTGCGCATCAGTCAAAGCCTTATTGTACAGACGAACTTCATCCATCTTACCATCAAACGTTTCTATACTATTCCAAACGCTACACTGAGAGTAGCCGGCCGCGACACAATCGATTCTCTCACTATAGCTGCTACCAATTTTGATAAAGTTAGTGTTTTCTGTTCGCTTAATCCCAGCCAGTGGTGCGGTTTTTTGTGGCACTCCGTCAACATACAATTTGGCGGAATCATATTGCTTATAAACTCCCACAAGATGATACCATGTTCCGACAACTGGCTCGAGCGGGAAGCTAGCGACAGCACCAGCAGCCTCAAATGCAACATATCTTTTTGGATCAGATGCGCCAAAATTACAGCCTGAATAAAGCTTCAATCCGTCCCCTTTTGAAACAAATCCCTGGGCAGTACGACAATCAGGCGCGCTATTGAACTTGACCCAAGTCGAGATAGTAACTTCACCGGTCAAATCCGTATTTGACAGTGTTCCTGCATTGATATAGCTGCTTGTAGTATCAGTCGCCGTTCTGGTGAAGCTTGCGGCGTTATTATATTTGCCATCAGTCACAGGCGTTGTGTTACCTAGCGCCGTTGCATCATTGCCAAGGCCGCTTGAGTCTTTGACGGCGCCAAGACCCGCCCAGCTACTTTCATCCATCTTCCAATATCCTGCCAGAAATGAAGGTAAAGCGTACGTGCCAGTGTTTGTACCATCCGTAGAGTTAATGGTCAAGTTGCCATAATTGTAATTTTTGATCTCAAGACCAGCTACAACGCCATAATACTCAGTTGTTGAAAAACGTGAGAAATTGATCGCAAGCGGTGTTGTTTCAGTCCCGACTAAACGAAGAGTCCCGTTGTCATGGATACTTGTATTTCCCCAAACTATAAAGTTTTTGCCATTAAGATCAAAAGTTCCCTTGTTGACTGTAAAGTTGATCGGCAAGTCCGTGCTTGAGCTAAAATTTGCGTCAAGCACAACCTGATCTGTGGAGCTATCTTTATCCACAGTCCACTGACCCTTTTGGGTACGAATAATTTTATCTGTCTTATTGATATGCTGGGTTTTGTTGCCGATAAGATTTACGTTGGCATAAAAGGCATCACCACCGCCAAAAATTGTGTTGTTACTATCTTCAAGATTTAGGTCTCCCTTGAGATTTAGCGAAAAATTTTGCTCCGAGACGTTTGAACCGGTAAGCGTTGAGCAAACGCTGGTCGTGTCAGGATAGTTGAAATTTCCGTTGACCGTCAAGGTAGCTGAGCCATTGCCAGAGAGCAAACTCGTTGTGCCTAATGTATGGCCGTTATAATACCCGCAGTATTGATCCAAAATAGTATTTTCTATCGTCACATCATTCGCTATTGTCAAATTGTCGTTGAACTTTAGGACTCTGTTCCCAAACCGATCGCTAGTATCGATACCCGCATTGAGGATATCAAAATTATAAAATGCCTGACCTCCGTTTGCTGCGATGTTGATATTTCCATAACGCAAATCCGCGATAGTCCGACCGGTACCAGCGTTAAATGTTGCAGATGACAATCTCGCGAAATCTCCATACATGGTGATGACACCACTAAGGGAAGGCGCATTTAAGTTGCCGACATTTAGCGCGATCGAACCAATCGAAACAAGATAATCGTCGGGAAATGCAAGTGTGCCATTATTTATCGTCGTCACGCCGCTCACCCAAGTCTCGTACGCGCCACCTACGACGTAGCTAAATTTACTACGAAGAAATCCAAACTGCGTCTTGAAATTTGGATCGATCAGCAGAGTTTTATTGGCAGCGTTCATCGTAAAATCACCAAACCAAACATAGCCGGTATGATCATAAGCCGGCTCTGGAGAGATTGGCTCGAGAGGTTGGACAAATTTTGTCTCACATCCGGTATTGTAGGCGAAACCATCTAAGACGGTTTTGTAATTGCCATTTCTAGCAAAATTCGCACTGTAACTCGCATCGCAAGTCACATTGTCAAAAATAAAGTCCGAATCAGGAATAATTGATTTTCCAGAAGCCAAACTAAATTTCCAGTTACTCTTTGTGAAATCACCGGCCAAATAGCTTGATTGTGGCGCGCTTTGACCTACCAAATAAGCACTGGTTTCGCGTAAACGTGAAAAACGCTGATCTACAGAACCAGAAGCGATGAAGTTTGCTCGCGAAAGCACACTTGGAGTCTGGTAGTCAACATTGCCCTCTGCCATATTGAAATTGCCCTTGAAGTCAATGGTCGGAGTATAAGTTTCATCTGTACCTGCATAATTTCCAAGGTAAACTTTTCCTGTATTTGAAGATGTGGACGGAAAGCTCACATTGCCCGCGACTGAGACAACTGCGGTACTGGTCGAGTAATCCTTACGGAAACTTATGTAATTGTTATTTGTAAGATTTTGGAATACCAAATCTTTCTCTACAACAATGTTGTTGTAAATATCAATATTTCCATCTATAGCCTTTGTTTTCGAAACTGTAAGATTGTAAAACTTTGTACCAGCGTTAGTAATTTTTACGAAAGCGACAATCTTATCAGCCGTCAATGTGACTGTGCCACTGCTATGAGTAAACAAACCGCTAGATGTAAAGTCACCACCAACGTTCATCACGGCAGTTGCCGAAGCAGTGAAGCTGCTATTGGCCAAAATATTGAAATTCATCAAATTTAGTGTTGGATTGTTTGTATTTGCCAAGACGTTTGTGATAGCCGTACCATTACCGACGATGAAATTGTTGCCAACATTGAACGTCCCTGCAGCAAGCGTTGTATTTCCACTATAGCCGAGTAGCTCAAGATTGTAATAATCCGTAGCGGTAACAGTCGTTGGTGCCATGTAGCGAACGGTAGAAGTACCGACTGAAAATGTACCAGAATTTGTAAAAGGCGTGTTGCCATTTAAGACAATGATGTTATTGTCGCCGAGCAAAGTTCCGCCAGCTGCAATCTCAAGATAGTACATTGTGGAAGTAACTTGACCAGTTGGTGATGGCTGGTATGTACAGCCGTTTCGGATATACAATTTCAAGTCATCCGTTCCGGACCATGGCAAAGCTAAATTATTTGACCCAGAGACATCATAGAAAATGCCTAGATTGCCAGATGACGCAGAGTCATAATCAGACAGATCTGAATTATAGACTGGCATCGAGTCGTCAGAGCCAATCGAAAGAGTCCTCAGCTGCATATCGAAGCCTGTGATGTTGCTTCCGGGAGTGTTGTATTTCATCGCCGATACTGCCCTCTGGGCACTAGTTGGTGCGACACCACTGTAACGATCAACAAAGACAATTACACTGTCTCCTGCAGCTGGACGATCAACTCCCGATATCGTGTAGCTGCATTGTCCATTAGTGATCGTTGTGACTGCAGCAAGAGCTGGCGGATTTGAAAAATAGTATCCAGCGGCAGCTTCAGTTGCTAGCACGCCGTCGATAGCCACTCTTATTGTTTCGTTTGTACTGTTGCACTTGCCAGAAATAGTAATTGGATTGAACCAACCTACATTATTTTTGCCATTAACTGAGTTCGCAGGATTTAGATAAATCCCATCCGTAGACCATCGAAGATTATAAGAATCCTTAACTACAAGATACGAAACCGATGGCGCTGGACCGCGAAGATCAAGAGTCCATCTGTAGCCAGATGCTCCACCTAAACGACCAAGTGTCAGCAAATTGCCAGCAGAACCATTCGCTACAAAATTATTAAGCACAATCTGTGGATAAGACACAAGGCCGACCGGGCTGTAACTTTGAAAGTTAATCGTCCGCGCAACCGAAGAAGTGATCACAAGATTGTAAAATTTTGTACTGCCGCCGACATTTGCATCAGCGGAGGTTGCATTATACAAAGTCACTGTGCCACTATTTGCATTAAAGAAATCGGTTTGCCCTGTAAAAGTATCGTAGTTCACGAAGTCACCACCGATTCTCAGATTTCCGCCAGAAGGCGCGATGAAGACACCGGCGTATTGAAGGTAGTTTCCAGTAATGGTAATTGTAAGGCCAGGGGCAACAGTCACTGTGCCAGTATAGAAATCCTCTATCGTGAAGTTATTCACAGTGATTGCAGTTGTAATGCTAACAGGATTGCTTGCTGCATTATATGTTTGAATTAAGACATTATCAACCTCTTGCGGCGCCGTAGTGCCACAATTCGTCCAATTAGCAGGATTGTTCCAATCAGCGCTTACCGCACCAGTCCAGGCACAAGAATGAACAGCAGCCTGAACATGGCCAACTTGGCTTTTGTAAAAGAAGCCACCAAAAAGAGCAGCGGCCAAAACAAACGAAACTAGAATAACTTTTTGAATGCTAACACCAGCATTTAATTTCTTCTCGACGATATTTGAACGCAGAAAATCAGCCGCTTTTGTACGACGAGATATACCTCCAAGCTTATTTTGGAGACTTTTCATGGGGCTAAATTTTCGCATCTACGCTTCCCTCCCCGACACATGAAAAACGTTACTTTCTAATGCTCTAATTATAGACCCATTTGAGAGAGAATACCAACAACTTTTCCACAATAATATTGTGTCTCAGAGAAGAGATTTGGGTGTTTATATTTCGGTAGAATTTTGAGAAAAAATTAAGCTCAAATTAGTTATCGCCAGCAATCGAAATAATGCCTAGTTTGCTCTGATTATCGCCAGCAATAATTTTTATGCTAGGGTCAACGTTAATATTTCCTTTAACAATAATCGTGCCAACACCATAATATGTGATTGTGGCACCTGACTGCTCAAGATTCAGGTCATGATCTACAACCCAAATTTTACCCTCAGGATATTTTGCTACTTCGTTATTCTTAGAGATACTACTCATAACATCGCTACCCTGAAGATAAATTTGTGAGCTTAAACTTCCATTCATATAGCCAATATTGAGATTAGTAAGCGAAGTCGCATTGTCTGCCAGCGCTCGGACCTTGGCATAGTATGTGCTATAGGATGTCGAATCAGCTGTCGTGCCACCACTAGTTTGCAGCCACGAAGATTGCGAATTTGGATTTATCGTATAGCCACTGGTTGACCAAGCGGAATCGCCAGAAGAAGACGTGCTGTTTCCCCAAAATGCAAACTTGCTATAATCAATTTTGCCGAATGTATCACCGATCACTGTATTTGTAACGCCAAAATATAGTGCTGGCAACTCAAGAACAGTTTGTACTTCATCGGTACCGACTTTGACGGTCGTCCTGCTCGAAATAAGTTTCACTCCGATATTCCTAGCTCCACTAACGCTCAAACTAAAGCAAGCGGCTGATGCAATCGTCGGTGTGATGATCGTACCATCGCTCTTCTGGCAGCCAGGCAAATATTTCGGATCATTACTAAATCCAAGATCTGGTGTCGAAGTATTGTTCAGTATTGCATAATTCCCAGTCAGACCGCCATAATAAACCTTGCCCTCCTGAGTCGTCAGCTTGGTTTGACCAACCATGACATTTGGCAAAGTATCGTTTGCGGCAAATAATTGGGTCGGGGAAAATATCGCGATGGTAAGACCAATAGCTATAGCTGCTTTTCTTGTCATCCTGTACTGTAAGCTCGAGATACGGGATCCTGTGCGGAAACAACTAAGATTCCCGCCTTCGTGGGAATGACAGAAGGCATTTCTTGTCATCTCAACGTCCTTTCTTGTCATCCCAGCAGCCCTTTTTGTCATCCCAGCGAAGGCTGGGATCCAGGCGGAATATAACTTGGAAGAAGGCTTCCTGGATTCCACCTCTCGAGCTTGCAGGCTGGAATGACAGAGGGAATTTATTGAGCAAAATATTTTTTTTAGTAGTTTCATGGTTTCCTCACTTCGCAAATGTATGACATCGTCACATTTTTTAAAATAGGTGTAAACGTCCAGGTAATTTTATCAACAGCTCCTGTGTTATGAGAAATAAGAAATGCTTGAGCTGATGTTGGGTCTACGATCCCAAATGGGCCTTCCGTAGGGGCGCCACAATACACTCCAGTCTGACTAGTCAAGAAATCGTCTTCAACGGTGACTGGTACAGGCGTAGTAATATTTAGGCCACTGACCGCGATGTTAACCAAGACTTTATCCCCTAACATTAGGGCGTAAGGATTTAGATCAGTCACCGCTGTGCCAGTCGCCCCTGGCCGCTCCGAAATCTTCGATGTTTTCGTGATAATTGGCTGATTTGCCTGTGCCACAGTCATATGAAGTATGATTCTTCCTCCCCCGCCGCCTCCACCTGTAGAAGCCGTACCGCCGTTTGCGCTGATAATACTCGGCACAAAAGAATCAGCGTAAATATAGCCATTGCTGCCAGCGGGTGTGCCAGTACCACCAGATACAGAGGTCTCGGGCAGGCTAGAAGAGAAATTAAAAGTTTGCGCATCTAGCCAGATCATACCTCCAGCACCACCAATAGCCCCCGATGCGCCGTCTGCCTTGATAGCAGCTGTCTGGTCGACCGAAATCGTCTTGGCGCTAAGATGGATACGCCCACCACCAGCCGAAGCGGATCCTGCGCCCGAGCCAGCATCAAATAAGGGATATTTGACGGCAGTTTCAGTATAAGTACTTGTATAGTCAAAATTATTTGCAATCATTTTACTTTGAAAGTCCACAGGATAAACAGCAGAGATGTTTCCACCACCTGCGCCTGCGAAGCTACCCCCCTGATTTGCACCGCCAGCAGCGCGGCCATAGGTCGCAGCATAGCCGTCACCAGTCACGTCGATCTGACTTGCATTTGATAATTTAATTTCTCCATCGACGATAATGTCTACTTTTCGCCAGCGAGCTTTGCCATTATTTAGCGCGGCATCCTTTAAAGTATCAAATTGAATATTGTTTATATTCAAATCAGCGGTGCTAATCGGATCAATCGTTAGCTTTGCACTGCCGAGCAAAGTCAAACTATTGAAATGTCGAATTGTATCACAATTTGGATCAGCTATAGCAGAGCAAGCCTGTCGACTATCTTTGTCAATCTGGATAGCATCCATTTTGATCGTCGTACTATTAATTGTTACATCTCCACCTTCGCATTCAGCTGGTATTTTATCGTTAGGAGTAGACGAAGATGAAATCGCACAAGACGGTCTCACCGATTTTGCATCAATTCTGATCCGCCCACCTGCTCCGCCACCAGCTGCTGTACCGTTAGAAAGTAGTGATGGCGCACCGCCAGCGACGCTCAAAGTACTAAAATAATTTGCATAAATTGATGCCGAGTCTTTCCCGTCAACAAATACTTCACTTAAGCCATTTGCGCCATCATGTATCATAGAAGGTGTTGCTGCATTACTCGCGCAAGCTTTGCTTGTTGCGGCATAATCATTACCAGCCAAACCCCCAGAAACATTCGGAGCGAGCGAACCAACCGGCGAAATGATCGTGTCTGCTGATAGCCAAATCGTCCCACCAGCGCCACCAGCGCCGAAGGAAGATCTATTTCTTATTGTATCGTTACAAACAGCGATTGTAGCGCTGCCATCGTTCCCTTTAGCTGTGATAGTGCCGCTTTTTATATTGATCGTTCCAGCATGAATATATATCCTCCCGCCACCAGCAGAGCCAACTTTTGCAGAATTGGTCAAGTTTACATTGCCAAAATTATATCCAGCGCCAGACCCTGCCCGAAAATAATAAGCATCATAAAAATTTGGATATGCAATTCCTCCTGCGGCTGGTACAGCGGCAACAGCATTTATCGACGACTTGCCATCGCCGCCTTTGTTGCCGAAGCCTCCACCACCAGCACCATAGACAGATATTGCCTCGGACGTCGCAGTCCGAGTCGACTGGCCACCACCATAGCCATAGCCTACGGGATGAGCCAATGTGCCGCCAGGATAACCAAGGCCCGAGACATCGATCTTTCCACCAGTATCAAGTGTCAGAGCACCAGTGATTTGCATCTGGACCTTTTTCTTCTCACCCGCATCATTTAGCACTGCATCACCGGTTGCAATATCTGTTGAGGGGACAATCGCGTCGTGAGTAACTGTTGCGTTATTTATGATATTTACCGATTTGAAAGTATTGAATCCGCCAAGAGTAAGTTTGACACCAGGGCCAGTCACAGTAATGTCATAATCGCTGACAGAACCATTGCATGACGAATTTGATGACCCAGAAAGTACATTGTCAACTATTCTTGAATTTACGCCGCTACTTATCGTAAGAGCGGTTGTCCCAGCGACACATGTGTCCGCCGCACTCGCCGTCTTGAAATAATGATAAAAAATATAATTTCCCGCCGTAATCGCCAAGGCCATGCCAAGAAATATCGCTATCGAAATAGTAATTTTGCGTTTCGTGATAATTTGAAAAATTGAGCGTTTTTTCATATTTTACTGAACCTTGCATTGATAGCTGATCATAATTTTACCGTCAGTATCCTTCATCGTTTGATCTAGCGCCAAAGAATAGCCTGCGTCATTCCGAACAACGGGTTGGGGAATCATATCCCAATCTGATGAATTAACTGAACCAGTACCTGCAAGATAAGAGCAACTCTCATCTGCATCTGCATCGACAGAAAGCCAAGTATCTTTGAAATCAACAATCTCGTTTACGCCATAAACCTCTAGAGAGATCTTAATTGTATCATTTTTCTGCAATGTGTATGGGTCAAAATCTGCAGCAGAGCCATCACGAGCTACCGGAGTCAGCGTTTTCTTTACGGTTGGCACGGAGTCGTTCACCAATTTCTTCACCATGATTCTGCCGCCGCCGCCTCCACCACCCTGCGAACTTCCACTTACGCCTCCATCGCCACCTTTTGCTTGAAAATATATTGGCAAATAAACGTCACTAAGGACGGAGCCAGGCTGCGCTGTCAAAGGATTATTTGGCTGACCGACGCCAATACTTAGCGCCGTACCGATATCTGTAATAGAGAAATGCTTTGCTTTAACAAGGATTGAGCCACCTGAGCCACCACCACCACACGAAGCAGGCGTCGTACCGAAGCAAGTGCTACTGCCGCCATTGGCCGATATAATATTGGCAGAGCTTAGATTAAACGTTCCGCCAACGATCAATTTGATACGACCACCTCCAGCCCCACCAGAATCTGACGAGTTAGAACCGACAGGAAGCTTTAAGCCGCCACCGCCTGAGCCAAATTCAAAACTGTTTGGCGAGGTTAAGTCAGAGCTACCATACTTGGGTATGCCAGAATCCAACAAAGTTATACAATCATTCTTATATGTACCAAAACTTCCATAGCTCGCACCATATGCGCAATAAGGCATAGGAAGAACCTGAGGCAACACACCGCCATAGCCACCACCAGGGCCATAACCTAGGCGATTGTTAGCAGTAGTACTAGTACCTCCAGTACAGGCATCGGACCCAGACACATTGCAGAACACCCCTCCAGGGTAACCTTTGCCAGAAACATTTATGCTAGAAGTATCTTTGATTATCAGATCACCAACAGTTTCGATGTCTACCTTCTTCCAGCGACCAGTTCCAGTAGTTTCTTCCGCCAACGATTTATTTGAATTAGAATCATCTGAAATCAGCTCAGGAATAGTCACAGCATCGTGAGTTAGAATTGCTTTTTCTTCCAAAGTCAGTGATTTAAATCTTCTATGACTGTCACAGTTAGGTTCAGCTGCCGAGACACAAAGCGCACGACTTTCAATTGGAATATTATTTAGAACCTTGACGCTATCAGTAAAAACAGTAATATCACCGCTAATCACAACATCTTTCCCCTCACAAGCAGCGGGAATATAATAATGGCCATTCGCATCTTTTGGTGAATTAGCATTTAGCTGACAAAGAGCTGAGTACGTACCAGTCAGTGTAACCTTGCCTCCGGCGCCTCCGCCACCACCCGCTGTGATATATGAAGACCAATTTGTCGAGGCAGCAGCTCCGCCCAAAGCCGTAAACATCGTTCCGATACTAAGCGCTCCAGACAAACGATCTGTAGAGACGATACCATTGTTACCTTTATTTGCAGCGGTCACTGACACGCCCGCCTTCGTGACAATGTCTGAGCCCACAGCCGTAAAATCCGGCCAATAAGAAACTGTCCCGATTATCTCGATAGTTCCACCAGCACCGCCGCCAGCTGGTAGCTTCGAAATTGGTGAATTTGGTTGTAAGCCATTTGCCGAGACAGCGGCCGTCGGAAAAATCTCAATTTTTGGGGCTTCTAGGTGTATATAGCCGCCGCCGCTTCCACCGCCAGAGCAGTCTTTTGTCCCATCCTGAAAACAAGTACCACCGCCAGAAGCACCATGATTAAGATCTGGAGCTAAGAGGCTACCTATCATAAGTTTCGAAGGATAAGAAGTCGCTGTTGTTCCTGTCGAACTATCGAAGCTAGAGGCCACGCCACCAGTTGCCACGCTGCTACTGCCACCACCGCCCCAAGCGAATTTGCTGACGCTCTGATCATAGCCATAGCCGCCATGTCCGCCGCCGTTTGCATAGTCAGGATAGCCATCCGTGTGAGTCAGCGATGTTTGTGCACCATTGTAGCCCTTACCATCAACATTTATCTTTGCACCATCTTCGATTCTGATAAATTCCGCCGCCTTGATATAAACTTTTTTGGCATCAATTTTCTCTGGCAGATCTGCGCTATCGAGACCCTCGTGGGTGACAGTCGCGCCGCTCTGGATCGTTAAGTTTTTTATATTATTATTTTCAAAATATGTAGTAACTGTCGCCCCGCTCGTCATCACAATAGCATCACCAGAGCTGATACTCGTTTGGCTTCCCGAGCAGCTTATCGCTCGTTTGTTCGTATAATCAAGCGTAATCCCCTGAGAACAGAACATCTCACCAGCTTCAGTCGGTGCGAGAGTGCCTATCTCATCAATCGTACATACCCCACCGGTACAATTACTCGCCGCCCTCGTCCCAAATGGATTTTTTATGATTATTTGCCAAGCGGCAAAAGCAAAAATAAGTAAGCATGCCAAAACAGTCAGAACCCTGATTCTGCGTCGTGTTTTCAGTACTCCTGTTATGGATATTTTTGCCAATTTCCCCTCACCTAAATATGTTTTATATTTATTGATAATTACACAAACAGAAAACAAAAATTGCTCTAAATTTATTATAAACTAGGGGTAAATATTAAGCAATAAATCATCCAACAAATTCAGCTAATGCAAAATATCGTACCGCGGCTTGCCAAATGGAATACGATCTGGCGCCGAACCCTTAGCGACGTGCAGAGAAGCAGGCGTGACTGTTTCTGCACCATATTCGTCATTTATCTGATCCAATACGAGGGAGAGACTCTTGGACTTTTCAAGATCAGCAAAGATTGAAATTTGTTCGCTTGATTTTCGCTGCAAATCAAAAGAAGATACAGCAACCAAAATCGGCCGTCCTCGCCAAGGACAATTTTTTAGCAGCTCATAAGCGTTTTGCAGAAAGCTCTGATTGTCAGAAAAAACTGAAAATTTACGACTGACCGAAAAGGATTGACCATCAAGAAAATTAATCACGAGAGAAATCCCGCCAGCACAGTAACCCTCCTTCCGCAGACGATATCCAGCCTTGAAAATAAGTTTACGTAATATTGCCATCGCCCCTTCTTGAGTGCGAAATTCTGGCGCCAAAACATGTGAGTGACCGATTGTCTTGCTCTTTATCACATGCTCATCCACCTCAAAACCACGCAAACGAAAATACCAAAGCCGCCCCATGTGCTTGAGAAGTCTTACCAGCTCTTCGAGCGATTTGCCATAAAGATCTGAAGGCGAATTTATTTTGAAACGTTGCAAAGAGGCTTCTGTTCGCCAATTTATTCCTGTTAGATCTTGAAGTTTAAGCGAATGATAAAAATTATCCAAATCTTTTAGCTCCAAAATGGTCAATCCGTCTGGCTTCTTCAGCTCACTCGCCATTTTCGCAAGAAATACAGATGGCGCTATACCAATAGAACACTTCAGATAATCGCCTACTTCTTCGGCAATTGCTTTCTTCAGCTTAAGCGCCAGCTCCGTAGATTTTTCCCGATTTTGGTCCATCGGGGTCAGACGAATTGCAAACTCATCGATACTTTGCGCCTCAAAATACGGCGTAAAACTTTCGATCACTTTGCGAATTTTTTTGTGATAGATCATGTATAGTGCAGGCTGAGCTTCGATAATGGTAATCTGCGGGCAGATTTTCTTCGCTTCACCGACCTGACAAATTTTTACACCCATCTGCTTCGCTTCATACGAAGCGGCGATGATACAGCCCGTACTGCCGATATATGGCGCCACGCCGATAGGCCGACCACGAAGGGTGGGCTGGACTTGTTGCTCGACAGAAGCAAAAAATGAATTCATGTCGAGGAATAAAACGCTATAATCTTTTGGTTCGATGGTTATGCTCATAATTGCATTATATCTGATACCGAACAAAAAGCGAACAACAAAATATAGCCCGAGCTATTGCTTAGGCTATATTCTTATATTTTCAGTATCTATCTCTGTCATCCCAGCGAAGGCTGGGATCCAGGCGAATACAATTCGGAAAAAGTCTTCCTAGATTTTTACCCCGTTTGTGCCTATTTACGGGGCCACGATCGAGTCCGGAATGACAGAAAAATGACGAATCTGACAGCTATAGTTTTATCTTACCTCTTTCGTTCGAACCCCACCCTTGAAGAGAAGAGCAACTAACGCTCCAAAGAGTGCAATAAGTGATGCTAGGAAAAATGTTTTATTGATTGCGTCAACATAGCTCTGCTTGCTCGCTTGGCCTATTTGCATACCAATATTTTTATATTTGATTATCGTTTCATCTCGATATTTCAGAATCTTAGCAGTCATCTCAGACTGCACCGATAGTGACGACAAGGTCTTTGGATCACTTGCTTTTTGGATTTCGATAGCCTTATTTCTCAGGTCTTGCTGCATTGACTCCGTAAGCAAAATACTAAGACTATCTTTCGCGTTATAATTGCTACCATTTTTCACCTGGTCTACAATTTTTTCCTGTAAGGCAGAAGAAAGACCGTCAATTTTTGTAAGATCTGTACGGATATTACTGACGATTACTGTCTGCAGAAATGCCGCAAGAATTGCGATGCCCATAACGGAGCCAATTTGACGTGCAGTCGAAATAACACCGGATGCACCACCGATTTCATCTTCTGGTGTTTCCAAAAGAGTGATATTTGTAAGTGGCGACATCGACATACCCATACCGAGGCCCATGATAATGAAGGGCAAAATAAGCTCATTTATCTGTGTGTCTAGTCGAAAATGTCCGATATAGAAGCCACCGATTGCCATGATCGCCATACCAGCAGAGATCAAATATTTGCCACCAAATTTATCAGCGAGTCTACCAGCGATTGGCGCCATGATCATAATGGTGATAGCAAATGGTAAGAGCACTTGGCCAGTTTTGATCGCGGTGAAGCCCATAATAGACTGAAGAAAAAGCGGAAGCAAGAAAAATGATCCCATCATCGAAAAGCTGAGAACAGCAGCAGCGAAACTACCAATTGAGAAGTTTCTCGCTTTAAAAAGATTCATGTCTACAAGTGGATCAATCTTCTGGGTTTGTTCAAAAAGCACAAAAACTATAATAAACAAAATCGAAAGCAAGAAAAGAAATGGAATAACGCTAATATGTCCAGCACCGATTGACTGACCGAAAAGTATGAACCGTTCATTCACTTTCCACCAACCGAATTTCGCCCCTTCGATGAATCCAAAGGTCAATAAAAAGATAGCAATCGAGGAAAGAAAAATGCCTACAATGTCATACTTATGCTTTTTTTCGCTATCCTTTGACTCAGAAATAAACAAGAAGGATGAGACTATTGCCAAAATACCAACAGGAATATTGATATAAAAAACATAACGCCAGAAATCCGTGATATGCAGTAGATTGTTTATGTTTACACCAAGACCCTTCTCGGTCAGGTAGCCACCAAGAATAGGACCCAAGACTATGCCAAGGCCAGATACAGCTCCCCATATACCCATTGCGGCGCCACGTTCTTTCTTCTCAAAATTTGCTGCAATCAAGGATAAAGTTGCTGGCATCATCGCTGCTCCACCAATACCCTGAATTACGCGAAAAGCAATAAGGTAATTGATACTTGGTGCTGCCGCGCAGAGGAATGAGCCGATAATAAAGGAAAAAAGCCCAACCAAGAACATCTTTTTTCTACCGACTTCATCCCCAAGTCTACCGAGCGTGATAAGGAGTATCGCAAAGGTGAGAAGATAAGCGTTGTTTACCCACTCAATTTGACCGATTGAAGCGTTAAAAGTTTTCATAATACTTGGCACTGCCAAATTCACCACGTTGCCATCTAGCACGATCATAAGCAGAGCGAAACAAACCGTCCCTAGCGTCCACCATTTACGATTTTTTAACAAACTATTTTGAAATTTTCCCATTTTCTTTTCCTATTTACTTTTATTTTTTTATTTTGTTAATAATGTCTAAGCCGCTGCAACCGAGAATTGACTGTTGTAAAGCGAAGCGTAGAATCCCTTCTTCAAGAGCAGCTCTTCGTGCGTCCCCTGCTCAACAATATTGCCCTCATTCATTACCAAGATAAGATCTGCATCTCTGATTGTCGACAATCGGTGAGCAATCACGAAGCTAGTCTTACCTTTCATCAGATTGTCCATCGCTTTCTGAATCAAGATCTCAGTACGCGTATCTACTGAGCTCGTCGCCTCGTCGAGAATAAGCATCGGAGTTTTCATCAACATTGCTCTCGCGATTGTAATCAGCTGCTTTTCACCCTGTGATATATTGTCCGCCTCTTCATTTAGCTCAAAGTCATAGCCTTCTGGCAAAGAGTGGATGAAATGATCTGCATGCGCCGCTTTGGCCGCGGCCATAATCTCCTCTTCGGTAGCAGAAGGTTTGCCATAGGCAATATTCTCTCGAATTGTGCCGTTGAAAAGCCAAGTATCTTGCAGGACCATGCCGAACATTCTGCGAAGATCTGCTCGCTTCAAGTCACGAATATCAACACCATCAACTTTTATTGAGCCAGAATTAATATCATAGAAACGCATCAACAAATTGACCATTGTCGTCTTTCCTGCCCCTGTCGGACCGACTATGGCAATCCTCTGCCCTGGTGCAATCTTTGCATTATAGCCTTTGATAATCACCTTTTCAGGATTATAGCCGAAGACTACTTTATCAAATTCAACCGCACCTTTTACTTTGTCTATTTCGATAGGAGTTGCGGTTTCAAGAATTTCCTCTGGCTCTTCTAAAAATTCGAAAACTCTCTCAGCTGCGGCAGCTGTGGACTGCAAAACACTGGCAATTTGGGCCGTTTGACTAATTGGCTGATTAAACTGCGATACGTACTGAATAAACGCCTGAATATCACCAATTTGAAGCTTGCCTTTAATAGCAAGCCAGCCTCCCAAGACAGAAACGCCAACATAGCCAAGATTGCCAACAAAAATCATAATCGGCCACATTAGGCCGGAAAGAAATTGTGATTTCCAGGCACTATCATATAGGTCAAGATTGATTTTTTTGAACTTCGCAACCGAGCGCGCTTCGCCATTGAAAACTCTCATTACATTGTGACCAGCATACATTTCCTCGATGTGCCCGTTGATCCGGCCAAGAGAGTCCTGCTGCTTTTTGAAGTAACGTTGTGATTTTTTCACAATCGTCGATATCAGGACAAAGCTAAGCGGAAGAAGAACGATTGAGACTAGCGTCAGAAGCCAATTTATCGAGAACATCATGGCTAGTATGCCAAGAATCATTGTAATCGATGTAACAATCTGCGACAGGCTCTGATTTAGGGTTTGACTGATCGTGTCAACATCGTTCGTGACACGAGACAAGACTTCGCCATAGGTTCTGTTGTCAAAATATTTTAGAGGCAATCGATTGATCTTAGACGAGATATCACGTCGGAATTGATAAGAAATCTTCTGAGACACGCCAGACATAATCCAGCCTTGAATGTATGACAAAAGTGCGCTTATCAAATATAGCGTAATCAACAGAATTGCGATTTGTTTGATCTTATCGTAATCGATCGAAGGTCGATGGGACAAATCAAGTCCTTCGATCTTGTCTAAGACATTGTTTGGAATCTTCGAGATTGCAGCTGCAGGCATTTTTGCCAGAATATCAGAGCCTGTCATGCCGACAGGTATTTTCGCACCCTTCGGTAAGCTAGAAACAATTTGATCATACGCTTTCATACTTATGAAATCAGAGACAACTTGATTAGTTGCTCGACCCATAATCTTCGGGCTCATAATAGCGAAGACGGTACTGCCGATTGCAAAAACAAAGACAACGATTATTGAAACCAGAAATGGCCGCATGTATTGAATTAGTTTCTGAATTGTACCTTTGAAATTTTTTGGCTTCTCGATCATCCCGATCGGTCCGCCTCCACCCATAGGCCCTCTTGAAGGCTTAGCAGCTTGAGGTTTGTTGACTATTGGTTCGTTTTCGCTCATTCTAGGCCTCCTTTCCAGCAAAAGTTTGTGAAAGATTACGTAAATCGGTTTTCACTTGATAATTTTTTAGCTCATCTTCAGAAAGCTGTGAAAATGCAATTTCCTGATAAACTTTACAGCTTTTCATCAGCTTTTCGTGCGTTCCTGTGCCCACGATTTCACCTTCATCTAGGACAATGATCTTATCGGCGCCAAGGATTGTCGAGATGCGCTGAGCAACGATCAAGACAGTCTTGTCCTTAATCTCCTCAGCCAAGGCTTTACGAAGATTGGCATCTGTTTTGAAATCAAGCGCTGAGAACGAATCATCAAAAATATAAATTTCTGGTTTTCGAATGATTGCTCTTGCGATTGAAAGACGTTGTTTCTGACCGCCAGAAACATTTGTGCCACCCTGAGCGACAGCGTATTCATAAACGCCAGGAAGTTCACGGACAAACTCTTCGGATTGAGAAGTCTTGGCAGCTTTCTTCACCTCTGTCTCAGTAGCATGTGGAGCGCCATATTTGATGTTGCTTTCGACTGTTCCAGAAAAAAGCACGCCTTTCTGCGGGACATAGCCGATCTTTGCATATAAATCTTCAAGTTTATAATCTCGAACATCGACACCATCGATCAAGATTTGACCAGCGGTAGTATCATAAAAACGAGGAATAAGATTAATAATTGTACTCTTGCCACTGCCAGTCGAGCCGATCAATGCTGTCGTTTCGCCAGGCACAGCGGTAAAAGATATGTTACAAAGAACAGGAACATCAGCCTTCGGGTATGAAAAAGTCACACTTTTGAATTCTACTAGTCCTGTTACTATTTCTGGTTTTATTGGCTTCTCTGGATCTTGGATGATCGGCTCGGTATCAATCACTTCTGCTACTCGCTTTGCTGATACTGCGGCACGAGGCACCATAATGAAGACGATGGAGACCATCAAGAAAGCCATGATCACCTGCATTGCATACTGCATGAAAGCAATCATATTGCCAATAGCCAATTTGTCAGAACCGATCAAATGCGCTCCGACCCAGATAATTGCCAAAGCAGTAAAGTTGAAAATCAACATAATTATCGGTTGCATTACAACCATAAGTCGGTTTACAAATAGGTTCGCATCTGTCAAATCTTTATTTGCACTTTGGAATTTGTTTTCCTCAACTTTCTCGTTATTAAAAGCCCGAATGACTCGCAAGCCGGTCAAATTTTGACGAGTTACTAGATTCAACTTATCGACAAGTTTTTGCAAAATCTGAAATTTCGGCATTGCGATTGAAAAAAGCAAAATGATCACTCCAAGCATAATAGCAACGGCCAAAATGATAATCCAGCTCATCGAAGGTCCAGTATGATAAGCCTTGATGACTGCGCCAATACCCATGATCGGAGCTTGGAGAACCATGCGCAATATCAGAATAAGAACCATTTGGATTTGCTGAACATCGTTCGTCGATCGTGTAATGAGCGAAGCAGTTGAGAATTTATTGAACTCCGTCAACGAAAAACTCTCCACTTTGGAGAAAACTTCGCGGCGAATATCTCTTGAATACGCTGTACCGATGCGAGATGCGAGATACCCGACTCCTACAGTTGCAAGTGCGCCAAGCAGGGCAACTAGCAGCATCATATAGCCAGTATGAAGAACGACGGTATTATTCTGTGCCACGATGCCGTCGTTTACGATCTTGGCCATATAGTCAGGAAGCTGCAAAGAAGCCATCACAGACCCGTAAACAAGCCCCAACAAAAGAATAAGCTGCCAAACATATGGTTTTAGAAATCTAAGTAATTTTTTCATTTATTTCCAGTTAATTTAAAATTATTTTTTTATAATCCAGCTTCGCCCTGAGCCTCTTCATCCTCGACATCGCTGTCAGCAAAATACTGTAATTTCTCAAATTTTTCACTCATTCTCTTTGCGAACTTTCTGATAACGTCTGGTTTCATAATGAGCAACCCCTGATTCCCAGGCCCCGAAACGACTAGTAATTTGTCCCCGACTTTCAGATCAAGAACATTACGGGCTTCGACAGGGATAACGATCTGCCCCTTTTCGCCAACTGTAGCTGTGCCAAATAATTTGTGATCAAACATAAAATTCCTTAATTTAAGTAGTTATACTTATCATACTTGTTATACTTCAAGAAATCAAGGATTAGCTGGGTACGATTAGAGGGTGCTATGGTAAATCTGAGCGCGTAATATCACTGTAACAAAGGGCAATCTAGCAATCTAGCAATCTAGCAGCCCTACTCAGTCTGATCAAGAGTTCTGGAACCTTCTTTTTTCTTCATGCCTGTAAGTGGCAGCTTGACATAAAAAGTCGTTCCAACATTTTCCTTAGATTCAAAGCGTATACTACCGCCGACATTGTCAATGACTGTTTTTACAATATACAGACCAAGTCCTGTCCCTTCCACATTTGAAACGCGAACATTGTCAGCACGGAAAAGCTTCTCAAACATTCTCTTTTGCTGATGTCTAGGAATACCGAGTCCGGTGTCAGCAACCTTGATCAGCACGCTGCCGTCACTCCGAGAAACAGAAATAGAAACTTTTCCCTTAGGCGTATATTTGACGGCATTGGATAGCAAATTTTGAAAAATGATTCTGGTTAGTTTCGGATCAAGATTGATCATCGGAATCTCTTTGTCATAGTCTTCTTCAATTTTTAGTTTCTTCTCATCAAGAAGCGCAACTAGCTCCTTCACTGACTCCTCAGCAATCGTAACGATATTTGTAGGAACTGGATCTACAACAAAAGTGCCTAGCTCAAGTCTGGATACATTTAGAAGTGAATTCACGAGCTCTACCATTCTCTTATTGCCTTTAGTAATCTCGAGCAAATATTGTTGCTGCTTTTCATTTAGCTTTCCAGCGTCACCATCTGTCAGCATCTCAGAGTACCAACCGATCGCCGAAAGTGGAGTACGCAGTTGATGTGAGGCTAGAGAAACAAACTCAGTCTTCGCCTTATCAATTTCATATTCACGGGTCACATCACGAAATACCACGACGCAACCAATGATTTCACCGGCTTGGTTTTTCAACGGTGCGGAGCTATCCGACACAGGAATTCGCTTTTTATCCTTGCAAACAATCACAGTATGGTTCGACATCTCCTGAACCTTGCCAGTCGAGATGGCATCATTTACAAATTTATCATTTACAACTTCAACTTTAGAATTTGCGTCTTCATGTATGAAGCGAAGTACATCTGTATATTTTTTGCCGATGAGCTCATCTTCACCATAGCCTGACAGATCGATGGTTACCTGATTTACCAATTGTATTTTCAAATTCTGATCCACCACAAATACAGCATCGCCGATACTCTGCAAAATAGTATTTATTCTATCCTTCTCTCTCTTTGTATTTTCTTTTTCTTCTTCAACATCTTCAAGAATATTGATAATTGCCTTTTGCTCATCGTGCATATAAGCTTCTTTTTCAACAATTTCCTTGGTCTGATCCATGACCTGCTGATCAATTGAAGCACGCGATGCGATAATCGCTTTCATCATCTGACTAAATGATCTAGAGAGTTCGCCAATTTCATCTTTGGAATGGATTATTACATCTCGATCCAAATCACCTTTTGCGATAATGTCAGCGTTACTTCGAAGTGTTTCAAGCGGTCGAGCAATTGCGTTAGCCAATCTAAAAGAAACGTAAAGCATTATAAGAATAAGCAATATTGCGATCGAGCCGAGCTGTATAGCGTGAGAATAAATTGGCTGATACACCTCAGCCTTATCAATCTTTACCACAACTCCCCAGCCTGTAGAGTCAAGGTATCTTGTCAGAGCATAAATCGAATGGCTACGGTAGTCTACGGTAGCCTTCGTCAGACCTTCAACTTTTGCTAGAGCAATATTCGCTGCAACGTTAGTTTTATCCTTTGATATAACAAGAGCCGTTTTCTGATCAGCAAATCGCGGCGGACGAATGTATTCTGCGTCCCCATTTGCATTTTTGATCGCGATGATCGTCTCGCCAGTATTTCCAAGACCTGAGTAATCTGTCATAACGCTTTGCAAGGCATCCGATCCGGTCACGATTATGACGATTCCTTCGAAGTTACCGTTTCGAGACACCGGAGCCGACAACACCATATCCTTTATCGGATCAGAGGAGTCTAACACAAAAACTTGACGATCAATCTTGGCACTAGCGATTTGTGCGTCGCTCAGTCCATTGAGAATGTCAGCCGCAGCAGTTCCAACAATCAGCTTCCCGTCATGATCAAGAATATAAACAGATTTGAAATCAGAAGCTGAGCCTTTCACATCAAGCGCTCTAGCCTTTAACGAAGTAACATATTTACTATCATGAGTAAGATTATAGTTGACAACATCATCGGTCAAGCTCGTCCGATTTGCTACCAAACCTGCTTGAATCTTGTGATTTTCCACCTCAGAATTTATTCTATTTTCCTGGATCGAGGCTATTGCCTCTAACTTCGATTCAGCATTTTTTGTAATATTTGAATCAACATTATAAAAAGAGTCCGCCATGACGATAATCATCACGAAGAAAGTAACGACAAGCGAAAATATTAAAATTTTGTTTCGAATTTTCATATTATTGTTTATTTATTTTTTCAAGTTCTGCAACACGTTTTTTTAGCTCAATCATCTTGAGCTCCCTACCAGTCATATACTTATTTAGCTTTTCCAGATCAGCAGTCCTCTCAGAAACCTTACTTTCAGTATTTTCTAGGGAACCACGCAAAGTTGCTGTCATCTTGTTGAAATTAGCTGCAAACTGTCCAACTTCATCTTTGCTCTTTATCTCGATTTTTGCGTTCAGATTCCCTCCGATAACATCGTTTGCGACCTTTTGGAATTGAGAGAGAGGTTTCAAGAGCATTCGAGTTATCAGAGCGAACAGCATGATCAAAAGAATTAGGCACAAAACCACAAACCCCATCAATGAATATTTTTGTATTTTGGAGATTATTTGAAGACGGTTTTGCGACTGATCTAAAACGGTTGTAGATATTACGAGAGCTTGGTCGGAGACGGTTCCTCTAACGGCTAAATATTCGTCGATTCCGCTCTGAATAATCGATTTTTGACCAGAATATGCATCGCTGTTCAGGATATCCTGTGCCTTATTGAGATTTCCAGCGTCGACATCGGCAATTGCCTCCGTTTCTTGTTGCACCAACTGAGTATTTGCTACATCTATTTTTGCAAATATCGCCTGGCTTTTTGCGTCAGCATTCTTCAAGGCCTCGCTAATTCTCAGGTCAAACTTTGGAACAAAATCAAAGTAACGTGTTTTCCACTGGATGTCACCCGTGAATGCATAATTTCTAGCAGACTGCGTCAGCACTTCGTCGTCATATCGGATGAGCTGTGCAGTCACATTTCGCTGAGACGCGTCAACTACAGACGAAATACCATTTGGCACATCGACCTTCAGATACTTTTCGATCGTAGTAGTATTTAAGATCAAGAAAATACAGGTGATAGAAATAAAGGTAAATATTGTCGCGAAATAATATATGAATTTGCTTCTAAGCTTCATCTGAACTTTCTTTAATGATAGCAATTATCTTTTTTGCAATTTCCATGTGCCTCTCCTCGTCATCATGGATCTTCTGAATAACCTCACGCTCATGTACCGACAAATCGCCAAGCAGCTGCTTTGTATAGAGATCATGAGCTTTTTTCTCTATCAAATACAGCTCCTCAAATGCGTGTAAAAGTTTTTGAATGCTCACTTTCATGACAAATCCTCCAAAGCTTTTTCGTGTTTACGTGAATCTAGCAATAAAACTTCCAGATACCCAACAATTGTATTTTTCTTGCTGAGTGGTAAATCAGAGTCGATAACCATCGTCATATAGTCATGATCAAGAGCTTGGACCAAATCTTCCTCGAGCTCAATTCCCTCGTGAAAATGGCTATCCTCACTTGGTGATGTCTGAGCGTGTCCATGTCTTGATTTCAGCTCAACAATCTCTTTCTTTAGCTCTATCATTTTCAGCTCACGACCAATCATCAGCCGATTCAGCTTTTCCTGTTCACGCAATTGATCCTCAATCTCGCTTCGTATCTCGATGCGCTCAGAAATATCATGGGCTATACTCGAAGCGCCCACAATCTTGCTCTGCTCATCAAAAATTGGAGAAACTGCTAACGCAACATTGATAAGTTTGCCATCTTTTTTGAGACGGGTTGTATCAATAATATTGACGTTCTCACCTTCGGCAATCTTGTTCAATGTATTTGCCAGCTCAGTTTTTTTATCATCAGGAACTATTTCCGAGATATTTTTTCCGATCATTTCCTCAGCTTTGTAGCCATAAAGTTTTTCGGCGCCCTTGTTCCAGCTTTGAATCGTTCCGTCTAATTTCTTGGCAATAATCGCATCGTTCGACGAATTAATCACACTAATTAATTTTTTTTGCTCCTCAACTGATTGTAAATTTTTGACGATGATCCAGACAGATGTCATCAGGTAATTCAAGCTATCTATATCATTCTGACCATAATCAGTTTTTTTATTTGCCACGCCAACCACGGCGACAATTTTATTTTTTTCAAATACGGGCACAGTCAAAAACTTATTTAGCGGTGCATGGCCAGCAGGATAGCCCTTTTTCATCGCATTTGGCATCTGGTAGTCGTTGACTAGTATCGCCTTACGCTGTCGTACGGCTTCACCCCAGAGTCCAGTTTTGTCCAACACATAAACTGTTTGGCGTTGCTGAATGGAGCACTGTTTCATTGCTTCGTTTGACCAACTATTCAAAACAAATTCTTTGGTATCCTCATGATAGTAGTAAACGTAGCCGAGAACGCTTTCTGTTAGCTTGATAGCCTGAGTCAACGTCATATCAAGCAGCTCTGAAGTATTTTTGAAATCTTTTTGAAAAATGCTAACTAAGGACTTGTTGATATGTTGCTCAGAATTATCATCTGATTTTGACTCTTTCAGCACCGGCTCATCAAGGACAACCACATGCTTCCGAATTTCATTAATAGTTTTTTTGAATAATTTCTTCGCAGCGGTATTTGCATCAAGGATTTTGCCGGTTTTCTTATTCAAAACCAAAATAGCTGTATCATCAGCTGTTTTTTTTCGAACCTTTGGCTTTGATATATCTTTTTTTTGCATGATTAATCTGATGGATTGGCTACACGAAGCAGCTCATCAATGGTTGTGAGTCCCAAAATTACCTTTCTCACGCCATCATCAAACATCGTCTTGCCTCCCTGTTTGTGTGAAAGCTCAGCAATATCTTCAGACGGTGGACGAGTCATTAGTAACTCCTTCATCTCCTTCGTCACCTGAATAATTTCGAAGATTCCGGTTCTGCCCTGAAAGCCTGTATTGTTGCAAGC